>Ga0154317_1002_pt3 | contig 40691 bp, 44 predicted proteins | sample RifGroA2_FD_105611 | JGI IMG/M metagenome (GOLD analysis project Ga0154317, IMG submission 105611) | Candidatus Rokubacteria bacterium GWA2_70_23 | reverse complement strand
ACCACAACATCCTCGTGGTCAAGTCCACCATCCACTACCGGGCGGCCTTCGAGCCCATCGCCCGGGAGATCATCGAGGTGGACGCCCCGGGGCTGTCCTCGTCGAATCTCGAGCGCTTCGACTTCAAGCGCGTCCGCCGCCCCATCTTCCCGCTCGACGCGGAGACGACGTACCCATGAGGCGCGACCGGCGCGTTCTCTGGACGCTTGCGGTCTTCGCGGCGGGCGCCGTCGTAGGGCTCGTTGCCGGGAGCGCGCTCTCCGCGTCCACGCCACGGATGTGGGCGGATGTGCTCCTGACGCGGACCACGAGCGAGATCCCGCGCACGGTGTCCCTCCGGGTCAACGACGACCACTGGGATCCCGGCGCCGAGGGCGGCTGGCACCGCCACCCCGGGCCGACCATCCTCTATGTCATGGAGGGAGAGCTGTCCGAGGCCACGCGAGAGGGGCCGAACACCCTCAAGCAGGGGCAGGCGGTCTGGCGCCCCGCGCGCAACGAGCACAACGTGAGGAACCTCGGTCCGGGCCCGGCCCGGGCGCTGGCCATCCATCTCGACCCGGCCCAGTGAGCCCGACGTAGCGAGGAGATCCGCGATGGCGTTCCCCGGCTTCACCGCAGCGGACTTCAAGGTGTTCGAGATCGACGGCTTCGCCCCCCGCATGGAGGCCATCAAGCGGCGCATTCGCCCCAAGCTCGAGCAGGCGGGGCGCGAGCTCCTGACCGACGTGACGCGGGTCGGCGCGGCTCCAGCGTTCGCGCACGTGGCCAAGCACGCCCGTCGCACCGTGAACCCACCGGACGACACCTGGGTGGCCTTCGCCGCCGACAAGCGCGGGTACAAGCAGCACTGCCATTTCAAGGTCGCCGTGTCGCGCGGGGCGGTGCGCTTCCTCTTCGAGGCGGGCCCCGAGCACGCCGACAAGAAGCGGTGGGTCGCGGCGTGGAAGCGGGACGCGCCCAAGGTGGTGCCCGTCCTGCGGCGCGCCAAGGGCCTCGCGTGGTTCAAGAACGAGCACGACGAGGCGCCCGCGGCCATCCTGAGCGATCTCCCGGCAGAGGCCGTGACTCGCCTGGGCGAAGAGCTCCTGCGCACGCGGGACGGCCAGATCGTCCTGGGCCGCGCCGTCACGGCGCAGGAGGCCGCCCGCTGGAAGCCCGCGGACTACGCCCGAGCGGCGCGCGAGACCTTCCACCTGCTGGCGCCCTTGTACCGGCTGCGGTAGTGGACACGGGCGGGTCGGTGTGAGCGAGGCGTGCATCTTCGACATGGACGGCGTCCTGATCGACAGCGGCGTCTGGCACCGGGCCGCCTGGCAGGCGCTGCTCGTGGAAGTGGGTCTCGATCCGGCGCGGCCCGATTTCTGGCGGCTCACGATCGGCCGGCCCGGCGAGGAGGCCGTGCCGCTGCTCCTCGGAAAGACGCTGCCGGACGGTGAGGCGCGGCGCCTGGCGCGGTGAAAGCGCGATCTCTACGTCGAGCTGGCGCGCGGGGGCCTCCGCGCCGTCCAGGGCGCGCCGGCCTTCATCGAGCACCTGGCGCGCCGGGGCATCCCGCGAGCCGTGGGCACCTCGGCCTCAAGGATGGACGTGGAGCGGATGCTCGAGGGCGTCGGCCTCAGGCGGCACTTCGAGGTGGTCGTCACTTCCGAGGACGTCAGGCTCGGCAAGCCCGATCCCGAGGTGTACGTGCTGGCCGCGCGGCGGCTCGGCGCCGCGCCCGGCGCCTGCGTCGTCTTCGAGGACTCCGTGGTGGGAATCCAGGCCGCGCGCCGGGCGGGCATGCGGGCCATCGGGGTGACGACGGCATACGGCGAGGAGGAGCTGCGCGCGGCCGGGGCGGAAGTGGTCATTGGCGACTTCGAGGGGCTCGAATGGGACTCGATCGCCCGCCCGTGAGCACGTCTGCGTTCTGGGAGGGGCTCTACGCCTCCCGGAGCGACGGCTGGGAGCTGGGTCATCCCGCCCCACCCCTCGCCGCCTGGCTCTCCGCCGGCGGCGTCTTCCCCGCGCCGGATTCCGGAGAGCCGGCGCGCGTCGCCATTCCCGGTTGTGGACGGGGTCACGATGCCCGCCTGCTGGCGCGCCAGGGCTACCGGGTCTCGGGCTTCGACTTTGCCGAGGTCGCGATCGCCGAGGCCCGCGCCCTGGCGCAGGCAGAGGGTCTCACCGTCAGCTTCGAGCAGCGGGATATCTTCACGCTGGAAGGCGACCACCGCGGCTCCTTCGACGGGGTGTGGGAGTACACGTGCTTCTGCGCCATCGATCCCGCCCGCCGCGAGGAGTACGTCCGCCTCGTCCACGCCATCCTGAAACCGGGCGGGCGACTGCTCGGCTGCTTCTATCCGCTGCGCGAGGGGACCGACGGCCCGCCCTTCCCGGTGTCGGAGGCGCAGATCGAGGTTGTGCTGTCGCCGTGGTTTGGAATCGTCGAGGCCGGGCCCCCGGCCGAGTCGGCCGAGCGACGGCGCGGTCTCGAGTGGCTCGTGCTCGCCCGCCGCCTCTAGCGGGCGAAGGCCACGCAGGTGACGCCCGCCAGCATCACCCCCGCCCCGAGCAAGCGCGGGCCCAGCCGTCCTTCCCCGAGCCACACGCTGCCGATGATGGCCGAGAACACGATGGACACCTCGCGGGCGGCCACGACGTAGCCGGCCTTCGACAGCCGGAAGGCGAAGAGGACCAGCAGATACCCGCCGAGGGTCAGCACCGAGGCGACCAGCAGGGTCTGCCAGTTCGCGGCCCATTCGCGCCGGAGCACGCCCGGCCGGCGGAGCAGCGGCGGCAGCAGGAGCAGCGTCTGGCCGAAGCCGATGAAGGCGAGATACGGGACCGGATGCAGGCGGGCGACCCCGGCCTTGTCCACGAGCGAGTAGCTGGCAATGGTGAGCCCGGTGAGCAGCGCCCACCCGGTCCCCGTGCGGAGAGGCCACCGCGCGCCCTCCGAGGACCCGGCGCCACGGCCGGCGAGCTGAAGGGCCACCAGCCCGAGGACAACGAGGGCCACCCCGACGCTCCCGAGCGGGGAGAGGCGCTCGCCGAGAAGGAAGAAGGCCAGGATCGGCACGAGCCCGACGCTCACACCGCGGGCGATGGGGTAGACGAGCGAGTAGTCGCCCGACCGGTACGCCCGTCCGAGGAAATAGAAGTAGATGGCGTGCAGCGCGATGGTCGCCGACACGAAGGGCCAGGCCGCCGCCGGGACCCCTGTCAACGCGAGCTCGCGCGCGGCCCAGGGCAGGAGGAGGACCCCGCCGAGGGTGTTGGCCGACCAGAGAAAGGCGAGCGGATCGCGGCCCCGCTTCGTGAGCGCGTTCCAGGCGGCGTGGAAGAGCGCGGCAGACAGGACCAGGGCAAGGGCGGAGACGGACATCCGCAACAGTGTAGGGGGCTGTTCCCGGTCGGACAATCCCTCGGAAATGTTTCTTGACAGCAGGGAGAACCGCCTGTACTGTGAGCCGTGGTTGCAGGTTCACCCGGTCAGCCGATTGGTAGCGGACAAAACGTCGCGAAGGTCGAGATCAACGCCGCGAGGACCTCAAGTCCAGCGGCGTTTTTGTTTGTCCTCCATTGTCGGAGGACGCCCTCGCCATGGTGGCGGGGTTTCACCGAGGCGAAGGCCTCGACAGAAAGAGGTAACGGTCTATGGCACAGGGTACAGTCAAGTGGTTCAACGATGCGAAGGGGTATGGCTTCATTTCCCAGGAGGGTGGCGAGGACGTGTTCGTGCATTTCAACGCCATTCAGGCCCAGGGCTTCAAGAGCCTGGCCGAGGGCGATAAGGTCGAGTTCGAGGTGACCAAGGGCCCGAAGGGGCTCCAGGCCGCCAACGTTCGCAAGGCCTAGCAGCGCCCCCAACGTCACGCGAAAGGCCGGGTCCCGATTCAGGGGCCCGGCCTTTCGTGCGTTTCCGGCAGCCCAAGATCTGTAGGGCGCCGGGCCCCGTTGACCCCCCCGGGACCCCATGCTAAGGTTGGACACTTTTCCGCCGACGTGGTCTTCCGTGCGCGGGCACGCGCTGCCCGAGGGAGGTTGACACATGAGAGCTCTCCGGATCGCCTTCGCCCTCATGCTCGTCGGAGCCCTGGTCCTGCTCTCGGGGCCCCAGCAGCCGGCCCGGGCCCAGCCCCAGACCATCAAGATCGGCATCCTGTTCGACCAGACCGGTCCCTTCTCCGCGGCCGGATCGCTCAACGGCTGGCGCGGGACCAAGATGATCATCGACTACGTGAACGAGCGCGGCGGCGTGATGGGCAAGTACAAGATCGTCCGCGTGGACGGCGATAGCCAGTCCAAGGCCGAGGTGGCCATCAACGAAGCCGAACGGTTGCTGAACGTGGAGAAGGTGGACATCCTGGCGGGCGTCTACTCCAGCGCCCACGCGGTGCCGCTGGCGGAGAAGATGGAGAAGCAAAAGAAGTTCTTCTGGATCACGATTGCCATCTCGGACGCTGTCTTCAAGGACCGAAACCTCCAGTACGTCTTCCGCCCCCAGCCGAACAGCGGGCTCTTCGGGGCCGTCTCGGTCCAGTACATCGCGGCCTACTCGCAGGAGAAGCTCAAGAAGGCGCCCAAGGACCTGCGCGTCGCCATCATCTACGAGGACGGCCCCTACGGCGCCGGGGTGGCCGCCTCCAACGACGCGGAGGCCAAGAAGCTCGGAATGCAGGTGGTGCTGAAGGAAGGCTACTCGGTGAGCGCCCCCGACCTGTCCTCGCTGGTGACCAAGCTCCGAGCGGCCCGAGCCGACGTGCTCTTTCACACTGGCTACAACCCCGACATCGCCCTCTTCCTGCGCCAGGCCAAGGAGCAGGGCCTGCGCGTCAAAGCGTACGTGGGCCACGGCGCCGGCCACAGCCAGCTCGACAAGCTGAAGGAGGCCTTTGGCAACGAGATCGAGGCCTTCCACACGGTCGACCCGGTGGCGGCGCAGCTCCTGGACCCGAAGACCCTCAAGCCCGGCGTGGGCGCTCTGACGGCCGAGATGGTCAAGCGCTACAAGGCGGAGTTCGAGCCCAACATGGCGGTGGCCGCGATCGCCCCGCATGTCTCCATGGGCTTCAGCAACCTGTGGATCCTGCTGAACGACGTGCTGCCGCGCGCCATCCAGAAGCATGGCGGCTTCGGCCCGGACGCGCTCGCCAAGGCCGCCCGGGAAACCGACATCCCCGAGGGCGGCACGATGATGGGCTACGGCGTGAAGTTCTACGGTGAGGGCCAGCCCATGCGCGGCCAGAACGAACGCGCCTTCGTGGCGGTCTTCCAGGTCGTCGGGGGCAAGTTCGAGATCGTCTACCCCAAGAGCGTGGCCACCGCGCCACCGATTCTCCCGCTTCCGGCCTCCTCGCCGTGGGCAGCCCGCTGATCTGACGTCCGGTGCGCGCCGGGGGGCCCTGCCCCCTGGCGCCCATGCGTCCCGCATGCTGACCGTCTCCGGACTCACGAAGCGGTTCGGCGGCTTCACCGCCCTGAACCAGGTTTCTTTCGAGGTGGCGGGGGGAGAGATCCTCGGCCTCATCGGCCCCAACGGCTCCGGCAAGACCACCATGTTCAACTGCATCTCCGGGGCCTTCCCTCCCACCGCCGGCTCCATCGTGTTCCGGGGCGAGGAGATCTCCGCGCTGACCCCCGACAAGATCTGCCACCGAGGGATCGCCCGGACCTTCCAGATCCCGCGCCCCTTCCGCAAGCTCTCGATCCTGGAGAACGTGGCCGTCGCCGCCCACTACGGGAGCAACGAGCCCAGCACGGAGGGCGAGGCGCGGCGTCACGCCCGCGAGATGCTGGCGCTGGTGGGCCTGCCCGCCGACGACTCCGCGTCCACGGCGCTCCTGGGCGCCGCGGGGCTCAAGAAGCTCGAGCTGGCCCGAGCGCTCGCCACGCGGCCGACGCTGCTCCTCGCCGACGAGATCCTCGGCGGCCTCGATCCGGGCGAGATGGCGAGCGCCGCGGAGATGCTCAAGCGGATCCGCCAGGAGATCAAGATCACCATCGTGTGGGTGGAGCACATCATGGCGACCCTCATGCGCGTGGTGGACCGGGTCGTGGTGCTCGACCACGGCGAAAAGCTCGCCGAGGGCCGGCCGGTCGACGTGGCCGAGGATCCGAAGGTCATCGAGGCCTACCTCGGCGAGAAGATCGTGCTGGCGTGACGGCGGCCCCACCGACCGGCATGCTGGAGCTGCGCGGCGTCACCGCGGGCTACGGCCAGTTCACGGCGCTGTGGGGGGTGAGCCTGCGCGTGTCGGCCGGCGAGGCCGTGGCGGTGGTCGGGCCCAACGGCGCCGGCAAGACCACGCTCATGCGCGTCATCTCGGGGCTCGTCTCGCCGCGCGAGGGCGACCTCACCTTCGAGGGGCAGTCGCTCGCCCGCCTGCCCGCCCACGAGATCGTGGCCCACGGCATCGCTCATGTCCCCGAGGGGCGCCGGATCTTCCCGATGCTGACGGTGGCCGACAACCTGAAGATGGGCGCCTTCCTGCGGAGCGCCCGCCGCGGCTACCGCGACAGCCTGGAGCGCGTCTACACGCTCTTCCCCGCCCTCGCGGAGCGGCAGAAGCAGCGGGCGGGCAGCCTGTCGGGCGGCGAGCAGCAGATGCTCGCCATCGGGCGGGCGCTCATGTCGCGCCCCAAGATCATCCTGCTCGACGAGCCCTCGATGGGGCTGGCGCCCGTGATGGTCCTGCGGCTGTTCGATCTGATCCGGCGCGTGCGGGAGGAGGGGTACACGATCCTGGTGGTCGAGCAGAACGTGCGCCAGATCCTCAAGCTCGTGGACCGGGCCTACCTCCTCGAGGTGGGGCGCATCAAGATGGAGGGCCGCGCCGACGAGCTCTCCGAGCAGGACTTCGTCAGGAAAGCGTACGTGGGCCTCTAACCCCGATGATCGATCCGATCTTCATCGCGGAGGCGGCGCTCAACGGCATCCTGCTGGGCGGGGTGATGGCGCTCCTGGCGCTGGGCCTCAACCTGATTTTCGGTGTCCTCGACATCGTCTGGATCGCCTACGTGGAGCTCGTCATGCTGTGCATGTACCTGGTCTACTTCCTGGTGACGGGCTACGGCTGGCCGATCTGGCTCGGCGGGCTCGCCTCGGTGGCATTCGGGGCCGTCCTGGGTGTCGCCGTGCACCTGCTGATCATCTCCCCGCTCCTGAACAGCGCCGCCATCAACCAGTTCCTGGCCACCGGGGGGCTCCTCTTCTTCCTCCAGTCCTTCGCCACCTTTCTCTGGACCACCGACCACCGGACGGTGCGTCTGAATCTGCCCATCATCGAGGTGGCCGGGATGTTCCTCTCCTTCGCTCGGCTGATCGCCTTCGTCGTGGCGATCCTGGCGATGATCGGCCTGTACCTCTTCCTCAGGCACACCTTCATCGGCACCGCCATCCGGGCCGTCTCCCAGGACCGGGACGCCATGCGGCTCATGGGCGCCAACCCGCAGCGGGTCTACGTCGTCACCTCCGCCGTGGGGGGGGCCATGGCCGGGCTGGCGGGGGCGCTGCTCATCATCCAGTACTCGGTGCACCCGTACTTCGGCGCGGCGTTCGGTCCGCTGACCTTCATGATCTGCGTCCTCGGCGGTCTCGGGAACATGGTGGGCGCCGTCGTGGCGGCGGTCATCATGAGCGAGATCATCTCGGTGGGCGGCGTCATGATGTCCACCGAGATGGGCTACGTGATCGCCTTCGTGCTGTTCATCGTGATGATGTTCGCGCGCCCGGGCGGCATCCTCGCGAAGCGGGAGTGACCGTGGCGCGACTCACCGCCGCCGCCGTCCTCGCCATCATCGCCGCCGCCCCCTTCCTGCCCATGGGCGGCATGCGCCAGTACGCGCTCCACGTCCTGGTGCAGATCTTCATCTGGTCGTTCATCGGTGGGGCGTGGTCTCTCATGGGGCGCTTCGGGCTGATCTCCCTCGGCCACGGCGCCTTCCTGGGCGCCGGCGCCTACACCACCACGCTCCTCTGGAACTTCTGGGGCCTCACGCCGTGGCTGGGGGTGCTCGTGGCCGTGGCGGGCGCCGTGGTGATTGGGCTGGTGCTCGGCTATCCGTGCTTCCGCTTCCGCGTGGTGGGCCACTACTTCGCCCTCGTGACGCTCGCGGTGGGCGAGGTGGTCCGGCTCCTCGTCATCGCCGAGCGCGACTGGACGGGCGGCTCGCTGGGCGTCACGCTCAAGGCGTCAGCAGGCGAGGCGAGCCTCGCCGCCATCCAGTTCGCGGACAAGCGCGTCTTCTACTACGCCTCCGTGGTCGTGTGGCTCGGCGGGCTCTGGGTGTGGCGCCGCGTGGACCGGAGCATGGCGCGCTCGGCGCTGGAAGCCATCGGGGAGGACGAGACGGCGGCCGCGTCGGTGGGCATCCACGTCACGCGCTTCAAGCTCGCCATCACCGTGCTCTCGGCGGCGCTGACCGCCGTGGGCGGCGTCCTCTACGCCCAGTACTTCACCTACGTGAACCCCGACACGCTCTCCGGCATCGGGGTGTCGCTCCGGATCGTGTTCGCCGTCGTCCTCGGCGGCATGTACTCCCTGCTGGGCCCGACCGTCGGCAGCGCGCTCACCATCGCGCTGTCCGAGTACCTCCGCGTGCTCTTCGGGCTCAAGTTCATTGGCATGGCCGAGACGATCTACGGGCTGGTGCTGATCCTCTGCATCATCTTCCTGCCCGCGGGCATCTACGGCAGCCTCCGCGCCGCCATCGCGCGCCGCATGGCCCGGAGGCGGGCCGCGCCGGCGTAGCACGCGGGCGGTCCATCTCCGGCTGCTGGCGGCCGGCGCCTGAGGCATAATGAGGCCCGTCATGCCGCGGTGGGTGGTGCATCCCGAGCAGGAACCCGCGAAGCAGGCGCAGGCGCTCGCCGAGCAGGTGGAGAAGGACGGCGGCCGGGCGCTGGCCCTCTATCGCGACCCGGTGGGCGAGCACTGGCAGATCTTCTGCCTGCTCCCCATGGCAAAGGTCGAGCCCACCCCCTATCAGCGCGACCTCTCCCCCACCCACGTCAAGCGGCTCCAGGAGGTCGTCAGGAAGATCGACCGTTTCGTGGACCCCATCGTCGCCATGTCCCCGAGCCCCGGCGTGTACTGGACGCCCAACGGCAACCACCGCCGGGCAGCGCTGGAGAAGCTCAAGGCGAAAATGATTCCCGCCATCCTCGTGCCCGAGGCGGAGGTGGCCTTCCAGATCCTCTCGCTCAACACGGAGAAGGCGCACAACCTCAAGGAGAAGTCGCTGGAGGTGATCCGGGGATGTACCGGGGGCTCGTGTCCGCGGAGCCCGCGAGCGGCGAGGAGGACTACGCCTTCCATTTCGAGGCCGCCCACTTCGTCACGCTGGGGCTCCTCTACGAGGGGAACAAGCGTTTCTCCGGCGGCGCCTTCGCCCCGATCCTCCGCCGCGTGGACAAGTTCCTCAAGGGGACGTTCCCGAAGACGCTCGCGGAGCGGGAGGAGCGCGCCGCGCGCGTCGCGGAGGCGGACGAGGCCCTCGCCAGGGTCGTGGCCCGGCTCAAGAAGCGCGGCATCAGCCACCCCTACGTGAAGAACTTCGTGCTCGCGCGCACCACGCCCCTCACCCGCCAGCGCAAGACGCTGCCGAGCTTCGACCAGACCTTCAAGAAGCTCAGCGAGAACCTGGAGTCGTTCGACGTGAGCCACGTCCGCTACGAAGACATCCAGCGGGCAGGCCTGATGGCCGCGCCTGCCCCATCCTGAGGACCCCCGCCGTGGTTCGACCCGAGCGGCTCAGCCAGAGCGAGATCGTCGGGCGGCTCGCGACGCTCCCCGGGTGGACCGCCCTCGACCGAGGGCTCCACCGTGTCTTCACGTTCCGTGACTTCGTCGACGCCTTCGCCTTCATGACGGCGGCGGCCCGCGAGGCCGAGGCCCTGGGTCATCACCCCGACTGGTCCAACGCCTACAACCGGGTGACGGTGGACCTGTTCACCCACGAGGCCGGGGGGATCACGGCAACCGACTTCGCGCTCGCGGCCCGGCTAGACGCCCTCGCCGCCGAGCCCGCGGCGCACGGGGATGTCGGCGCACCGGGGTTCGTGTCCTTCGCCGGCCGCGTGGCGGTGGTGACGGGGGGCGCGGGGGCGCTCGGACAGTCGATCTGCAGGCGGCTCCTCGCGGCTGGAGCCACCGTCTGCGTCCCGCACCGCGGGAGCGACGGGCTCGAGGCGCTGCGCGGCCGCCTCGGGGACGCGGAGCGCGCCCGCCTGCACGTGGCCCCGGCCGACGCTAGCGACGAGGCGGCGGTCGCAGCCTTCGTCGCCGGCGTCCTCGAGCGTCACCACCGGGTGGACGTCCTGGTCAATGCGGTGGGAGGCTTCGCCGGGGGCGACCTCGCCTCAACCCCCCTCGCCGAGTGGGAGCGCATGCTGCGGCTCAACCTCATCTCGGTGGTGGTGGGCTGCCGCGCGGTGCTCCCGACCATGCTCGCGGCGGGCCACGGGCGGATCGTCAACATCGCCTCGCGCGCGGTCGTTCCGCCCGCAGGAGGCTTCATCGCCTACACGGTGGCCAAGGCCGGCGTCATCACGCTGACCCAGGCGCTCGCCCAGGAGGTGAAGGGGCGCGGTATCACGGTCAACGCCGTGTTGCCGGGCACCATGGACACTCCCGCCAACCGGGCCGCCATGCCCGGGGCGGATCGCTCCGGCTGGGTCTCGACGGACACCGTCGCCGGCGTCGTCGGGTACCTCGCCTCCGACGAGGCCGGCGGCGTTTCGGGCGCCGCCATCCCGGTCTGATCGCGCTCCCTGTGAACCCCTGTATACTTCGTCCCATGACCCGGTCCTGGCGCGCGGCCCTCGCGGCGGTCTGGCTCGCTGCGCTCGTCGCCGGCTGCAGCGTGGCGGCGCCTGCCGTGAGGGTGATGCCCCGTTCCGCCGGCAGCGAGGACGACCTCCCGTCTCCGACGCGTGAGGTGCTCCCCAACGGGCTCCGTCTCATCATCCAGGACCACCGCGCCGCGGACATCGTGGCCGTGTACCTGTGGGTGGGCGTGGGCGTGCGCTACGAGAAGCTCGACGAGCTGGGCTTCTCCCACTTCCAGGAGCACATGCTCTTCAAGGGCACGGACAAGTGGGGGCCTGGCCACATCGACCGCGCGGTCGAAGGGGTCGGCGGCCGCTCCAACGCCGTGACCTCCTTCGATTACACGACCTTCTACATCGTCGTCCCGTCCGAGGCCATGGACACGGCCATCGATCTCCTCGCCGACATGGCGTTCCGCTCCACCTTCGACGCCGAGGAGATCCCGCGCGAGCGCGAGGTCATCTTCGAGGAGGCCCGGATCGAGGCCGACAATCCACGCACCGCGATCGTCCGCCAGCTCTACGGGCTCGTGTTCGACGGCCATCCCTACGGCCGCCCCGTCCTCGGCACGCGCGAGACCATGACGGCCGCCACCCGCGAGCGACTGAAGGCGTATAACCGGCGGTACTACACCCCCGAGAACATGTCCGTCGTGGTGGTGGGGCCCGTGGATCCACGCGCCGTGCGCGCGTCCGTGGCGAAGATCTTCGGCCGGGTGCCCGCGTCGGGTTACCGCCCCGCGCCCGTCCCCGCGCCCCGACCGCTCGCGGGCGGGTTGCGGCGCGAGGTCGAGCGGGCCGAGCAGCAGGCTCACCTGGCGCTGGGGTGGCTCGCGCCGCGCGCGGACGACACCGATGGCTTCGCGGTAGATCTCCTGGCCTCGATCATGGCCGGGGCGGAGAGCTCGCGGCTGGCCCAGCGGCTCCGCGACGAGGAGCGCCTCGTGTCGAGCATCACCATGAGCTACGCCGCGCTCATGGGCGGCGGCATCCTGAGCCTCAGGGCGGAGCTGGAGGCGAAGGACCTCGAGCGGGTCGAGCAGATTGTCCTGGAAGAGATCGCCAGGATGCAGGAGAGCGGGCCCACCGAGGAGGAGCGCCAGCTGGCGGTGACCAAGGCCGAGTCCGAGCACGCCTTCACCATCGAGACCTCCGAGGGGCTCGCCAATGCCTACGGCATCGCCGAGACCACCTGGGCCCTCGAGGAGGAGCTCCGCTACGTGGAGCGGCTCCGGCAGGTCACGCGGGAGCAGATCCGGGACGCGGCCCGCCGCGTCCTCTCTCGCACCGATTACGCGCGGCTCGCGTTCGTGCCGAAAAAGGCGGGGCAGTGATGACGCCGCGGCGTCCCCGCGCGCGCCGCCGTATCGCCGTCGGCCTCGTCATGCTCTTGGCGCTGCTGGGGGCGGTCCAGGCCTGGGCGCAGGTCCCGTCGCCGGCGGTGTCACGCATCCGGCTCGCGAACGGGATGACCGTGCTCGTGCGCGAGAACCCGACGGCCCCCGTGGTCGCCATCTCTCTCGGGGTGCGCATGGGCACCCGCTGGGAGACCCGGGCGAACGCCGGGATCTCCAATCTCCTCCAGCTCATGGTGGTGCGGGCCACGGCGAGGCTCAACGGCAGCCAGATCGTGGAGGCCGCCGACCGCATGGGAGGCAGCATCGACGCCTACGGCGACGTGGACTTCTCCGAGATCGCGGCCACGGCGCTCTCCCGCCACTGGGTGGAGATGCTCGAGCTGGTGGCCGACGTGGCGCTCCGCCCCTCCCTCCCCGAGGGCACCGTCCAGGCCGTGCGCGACTTCCTCGTGCGCCAGATCCGGAACCGCGGCGACAAACCGTACGATGTCGCCCTCGACACGCTCGGCGCCCACCTGTTCGGCGAGAACGGCTACGCCTGGAACCCGCTGGGGCTCAAGGAGAGCGTCGAGCGGCTCGACCGCGAGGCCCTCCTGGCCCAGTACCGCCGCCACTACGTGCCGGGGCAGATGGTGCTGGCCGTGAGCGGGCGAGTGAAGGCGGCGGAGGTGGGCGCCCAGGCTGGGCGGCTCTTCGGCGCCGTACCGGCCGGCCCCGCGCCGCCCCTGGCCCCGGCGCCGCTCCCCCCGCCGTCAAGCGCCCGCGACGTGATCGAGGTGCCGGGCGCGCAGGCACAGATCCTGGCGGGAGGCCCGGCACCGGCGCTCACCGATCCCGACTACCCGGCCGTGAAGGTGCTGAGCGCCGTGCTGGGCGGCGGCATGGCGGGACGTTTCTTCTCCGAGCTCCGGGACAAGCAGGGCCTCGCCTACACCACGGCCGTGCAGTACCCCACGCGGATCGATCGGGGCCACATCCTCGCGCAGATCGGCACGGCACCCGAGAACCTGGAGAAGTCCGAGGCTGCCCTCCGGCACGAGCTCACGCGGATCCAGCAGGAGCCGGTGTCGGCCGAGGATCTGAGGGTCGCCAAGGCGTACCTGCTCGGCAACCTCGCCATGGACCGGCGGACGAACGCACGGCAGGCCTGGTACCTGGCCTCGTTCGAGGCTGCCGGTGTCGGCTACGAGTTCCTCGACCGCCACGTGGCGCAGGTGCGCCAGGTCACGGCCGAGGACGTCCAGCGCGTGGCCCGGCGCTACCTTCAGACGCTGCGGACGGTGATCGCCAGACCGCCCGCCCGCTGATCCGCCAGCAGCGCCTTCATGCCGGCTCGCTCCTCTCGGCCGGCGCGTCCTCCTCCGCGGGGGCCGCGGCCGCAGCGAAGGGCGGCAGCTCCGGACGGCAAACCGCCCGGAAGTTGCACCAGCGGCAGAGACGCAGGTCCTCGGTCTTCTCGAAGTTCTCCTCCTCGGCCAGGTTCCGATCGGCATCCTCGAGGTACGCCCTCATGGCCCGCACCGACAGCCGGATGTGCTCCCGCACGCGCTCGAGGATCGACTCGTCGCAGGGATGGGCGGTGAGCCGTCCCTCGCGCAGGTTGACCTCCAGGAGGTCCACCCGGTCAGGCGCCGCGGCGAGGACCTCGAGGGCGTACAGCGCATACCCGCCGAGCTGGAGCGCCACGTTGTTGCCGCTGCCGCCCGTCTTCCAGTCCACGAGCTGGAGCCGGCCCGCCTCGCTCCAGTAGCCGAAGTCAGGCGCGGCGTAGACCAGGGTGCCCTCGAAGGCGAAGGAGCCGATATCCTCGATGAGGATCCAGCGGTCGGTGGGGATGCGCTTGATGTCGGCGAGCAACGGCAGCCGGTGGAAGTTACGGAGGCAGCGGACCACGTGGTCGCGGAGGGTCTGCCACTCGCTGTCCTTGATCGGCACCGCGTACTCGTGCTCGAAGAGCCCCGTGCGCTTCGGGGTCTGCCGGTACACGCCGTCGCGCGAGCCCTTCCACTCCTCGCGCATCTGGCGCACGGTGTCCTCGATCAGCGAGGCCTCCGAGAGCGCATACCCGTCGCGCATCGCGAGGAGCACCCGCTCGACGGCCTCGTGGACGAGCCGGCCGGCCCACATCTGGCGCGTGCCGAGCTGCTTGAGGACGTAGAGGGTGCGCGTCGCCGGATCTGCGGCCTGGCCCCACCCGCCCCAGGCGCCGTAGTAGTGGAAGTAGTAGCGGCGCCGGCACTCCTGGAAGACATTGTCCCGGGTGCGGGACCAGGAAAACTGGTTGACGAGATCGGCCACGAGCCCAGCATAGCAGGAGCGGCACCCGGCCGGACGCACTCTCACTCCTGACGCGTCGCGCTGTCCTCGGACGACCCCCGGGGCCTTGCGACGGGGTCGCCCGCGTGCTAGTCTCGCGGCGTTTTCGGCCCCGACAACCGCACGGGTGCATTGGCACCAGGGGGGACGCGATGCCGTTCGTGAATATCCGGATCTACGCAGGCCACGGCAAGGAGCGGAAGGACGAGATCGCGAGACGGGTCACGGAGGCCATTTCCGACGTGACCAAGGTGCCCCGCGAGGCCATCTGGGTGGTGATCGAGGAGATCGATCCTCCCGACTGGTACGTGGCCGGGAAGCCCGGGGAGCGGATGAAGACGTGAGCGTCGAGATCCGCGACCCCCGGTTCGCCTCGGTCGTGGGCCCGGACGTCGCCTTCGAGCGGATCGCGACGGGGTGCCTCTTCACCGAGGGCCCGCTCTGGCATCCCCGGGATCACTCCCTCCTCTGGAGCGACATGCCGGGTGACCATCTGCGCCGCTGGTCGGCGAAGGGCGGCGTCACGACGTTCCGCAAGCCCTGCAACATGTCCAACGGCCTCACGTGGGATCGCCGGGGACGCCTCTTGGCCTGCGAGCACGCCTCGAGCCAGGTGAGCCGGACCGAGGCCGACGGGCAGATCACGCCGCTGGCGACGCATTACCAGGGCAAGCAGCTCAACAGCCCCAACGACATCGTCTGCGCGGCCGACGGCGGCATCTACTTCAGCGATCCGCCTTACGGCCGGGCCGAGTACTACGGCGTCAAGCGGGACCAGGAGCTGCCCTTCCAGGGCGTGTACCGCGTGGGCGCCGATCCCAGGAGCCCGACCCTGCTGCTTGACGACTTCGACCGGCCCAACGGGCTCTGCTTCTCGCTGGACGGCCGGCGCCTCTTCATCAACGACACGGCCCGACAGCACATCCGCGTCTTCGACGTGAAGGCTGACGGCACGCTCGGGGGAGGGCGCGTGTGGGCGGAAACCACCGGCGAGGGCCCGGGCGCCCCGGACGGGATGAAGCTCGACTCGGCGGGCAACGTGTATTGCTGCGGGCCGGGCGGCATCCACGTCTTCACCCCGGAGGCGCGGTGCCTCGGGGTCATCCACGTGCCCGAGCACACCGCCAACATGGCCTGGGGTGACGCGGACTGCCGGAGCCTCTACATCACGGCCTCCACCTCCGTGTACCGGGTCCGCGTCCGGGTCCCCGGCCTCCCGGTCTTCTGACGCCGAGCGGAAGGGGCACTTCGCTGAGGGCGGTACTTCACGCAGCCAAAGGGGGTTTACCAATGACGATGCGCATGGTGACAATGCTGCTGGCCGGGCTCTTGGCGCTGCCGCTGGCCGCCGAGGCCCAGAAACCGATCAAGGTCGGCTTCCCGATGATCCTGTCAGGCCCCGGGGCCTTGTTCGGCGCGCCTGCGCTCAAGGGCGCCGAGATGTACGTGGAGGAGCTCAACGCCAAGGGCGGCGTCCTGGGCCGCAAGATCGAGCTGGTGCCCCGGGACACCAAGGGCAGTGCCGATGAGGCCGTGCGCGTCTCGCGCGAGCTCATCCTCAAGGAGAACGTGGACTTCCTGGTGGGGACGCTCACCTCGGCCGAGGGGCCGGCCGTCTCCGTGGTCGCCAAGGAGAACAAGGTCGTCTTCATCGCCCCCATCCCCAAGACCGACCAGCTCACGGCCAAGGACAAGCTCCATCCCTACGTGTTCCGCACCGCGGCCAACACCACCATGGAAGGGCGGAGCGCGGCCGAGATCGTGGCCAAGTGGCCGGTGACGCGGATCGGGACCATCAGCCCGGACTACGCCTACGGACAGGACGTCACCAGGTCCTTCGTCGAGCACCTGAAGAAGATCAAGCCCAGCGTGCAGATCGTGGATCAGCAGTGGCCCAAGCTCGGCGAGGCGGACTACACGCCCTTCATCAACGCGCAGATGGCGAAGAAGCCCGAGGCCGTCTTCTCCTCGCTCTGGGGCGGCCACTTCGTGACCTTCGTGAAGCAGGCCAAGCCCCTCGGCTACTTCGACGCCATCAAGTACAACATGATGGCCGTGGCGGAGGCGGGCTCGCCGGAGTCCACCAAGGCCATGGGCGCCGACTACCCCGTGGGCATCTGGGCCAACACGTACGACGCCTTCTACTGGGCCGAGACGCCCGCGCACAGGGACTACACGGCGAGGCTGGCCAAGTTCACGAAGGACGAGTACCCGTCCTCCTGGGCCATCCAGGGCTACACGGGCATGCAGTTCCTCGCCGAGGCCATCAAGAAGGCCGGGAGCACCGAGTCCGACAAGGTGTCCAGGGCGCTGCTCGGGCTGACGATCGACACGCCAGCCGGCAAGCAGACGATCCGGGAGAAGGACCATCAGGCCGACCGCGGCCAGCTCTACGGCAAGACGGTGAAGGACCCGAAGTATCCCTTCCCGATCCTGAAGCCGGTGGAGTACGTGGACCCGACCAAGTTCATGGACTAGCGACCCTCCGCCAGCCGGGGCCGGGGGGCGGGGGCGCTCCCTTGCTCGATACCCCACTCGCCGGGAGCGCCCCCGCCCCCCGGCCCCGGCTGGCTGTGCGTCCGACATAGCCCCCATGCCCGATCCGTCGTTCATCTTCGCCCAGTCGTTGAGCGGCCTCACGGCCGCCATGTACCTCTTTCTCATCGCCTCGGGGCTCTCGCTCATCTTCGGCGTGCTCCGCGTGCTGAACTTCGCCCACGGGTCCTTCTACATGCTCGGGGCCTACGGCGCCTACCAGCTCGTCCAGTGGCTCGGCACCGGGCACGGTCGGTTCTGGTGGGCGACGCTGGGCGCGGCCCTCGGCGTCGCGATCCTGGGGGGTCTCGTGGAGCGCCTGCTCTTCCGCTACCTCTACGGCAAGGAGGAGCTCTACCAGCTCCTGTTCACCTATGCCCTGGTGCTCATCCTGAGCGACGTGGCCAAGATCTTCTGGGGCACCCAGCAGAAGTCGGTCAGCCGGCCGCCTGGGCTCACCGGCTCCTTCTCGCTCTTCGGCACCACGGTGCCGTATTACAACCTCTTCATCCTGCTGCTGAGCCCGGCCATCGCGCTCGGGTTCTGGTTCGTCCTGCGTCGGACACGCGCGGGGCGCTTCATCCGGGCCGCGGCGCTCGACCGGGAGACGCTCGGGGCGCTGGGCGTTAACGTCGATCGCCTCTACCTCGGCGTGTTCATGCTCGGATCCTTCCTGGGCGGCCTGGGCGGAGCGCTGGTCACCCCGGTCAAGAGCATCGTCCCCGGCATGGACACGGAGATGATCGTCGAGGCCTTCATCGTGGTCGTGATCGGGGGGCTGGGCTCTTTCTGGGGCACGTTCCTCGGGGCCCTCATCTACGGCCAGGTGCTCTCCTTCGGCATTCTCTTCGTCCCACGCTTCTCCATCTTCTCCGTGTTCGCCCTGATGGCCGCCGTGCTCATCATCCGCCCCTGGGGCCTCCTCGGGAAACCCCTCAAGTGATGCTCCGCCGAGTCCCCTGGCCGCTCCTGGTCTTCGCGGCGGCGCTCTTCGTGCCGGCCCTCGGCTCGCGCTTCTACACGTTCGTGGCCAACGACATCGTCATCTGGGCGCTCTTCGCCACGAGCCTCAATCTGCTCGTCGGCTACACGGGGCTCGTCTCCTTCGGGCATGCGGCCTACTTCGGTATCGGGGCCTACACCACCGGGATCCTCATGAAGAAGGCGGGCCTCGCCTTCCTCCTCGCCTTCCCGGCCGCCGGACTCGTGACCGCGACGTTCGCCCTCGTCTTCGGTTTCTTCTGCGTGCGCCTGACGCGGATCTACTTCGCCATGCTGACGCTGGCCTTCGCCCAGATCGTGTGGGCCATCTGCTTCAAGTGGAACGAGGTCACCGGCGGCGAGCAGGGCATGCCCGAGATCCCCTACCCCGACTTCGACTGGGTGGAGCGCGTCAGCGGCATCCTGCCCTTCCTGGGCGGCTACCGGACATCGGAATACTTCTACTTCGTGACCGTGGTCCTGGTGGCCGCCTGTTTCTGGATTCTCCGCCGCATCGTCGGCTCGCCCTTCGGGCGCATGCTCACGACGATCCGGGAGAATCCCGAGCGTGCCGAGTTCATTGGCGTCAACGTGCGCCGCTACGAGCTGGCGGCCTTCGTCCTGGCCGGCACCTTCGCCGGGCTGGCGGGGGGGCTCTTCGGCATCTTCAACCGCGGCGTCTTCCCCGACTTCGCCTACTGGACCAAGTCCGCCGAGGTGCTGATCATGACGCTCCTCGGCGGGATGGGGACCTTCTTCGGGCCCGGCGTGGGCGCGGTGGCGCTGATCCTGCTGAACCAGCAGATCGTCTCCTACACGGAGTACTGGCCGCTGATCCTCGGCACCATCCTGGTCGTGCTGCTCTTCGCCTTCCCCGGCGGCATCGCGGGGACCGCGCAGGGCTTCGCGCGCTGGATCGGCCGGAGGCTGGGCCGTGCTTGAGGTCCGGGATCTGAGGCGCTCCTTCGACGGCTTCATGGCCGTGGCGGGCGTGAGCCTGACGGTGCCGCAGGGCTCCATCAGCGCCATCATCGGGCCCAACGGCGCCGGCAAGACGACGCTCTTCAACCTGATCACCGGACATCTGAAACCGGACAGCGGGCAGGTGATGTTCAAGGGGCGCGAGGTCACGGGCATCCCGCCCCACGATCTCTGCCGCCTGGGGATGGGGCGATCGTTCCAGCGCACCAACATCTTCCCGAAGCTCACCGTGTTCCAGAACGTCCAGGCGGCCTTCCTCTGTCACCGGGGCCGCGGATGGAACCTGTTCGCGCCGGTGGAGCGCCTCTACCTTGAGGAAACCGAGGCGCTGCTGGACTCGGTGGGGCTCCTGGCCAAGGCGGGGGAGGTCTCGGGGTTCCTGTCGCACGGCAACCAGAAGCAGCTCGAGCTCGGCATCGCGCTGGCGCTGGAGCCGGAGATTTTGCTGCTCGACGAGCCCACGGCCGGCATGTCGGGGGCGGAGACGCGCGAGACGATCCAGCTCATCGAGCGCCTGGCCCGCGAGCGCAGCCTCACGCTCCTCTTCACGGAGCATGACATGGAGGTCGTCTTCTCCATCGCCCAGCGCATCACGGTGCTCCACCAGGGCCGCGTGATCGCCGACGGCGAGCCCGCCGAGGTGCGCCGGCACCCGGACGTCCGTCGCGTCTACCTGGGGGAGAAGCACGACCGATGAGCCCGATGAGGGCGAAGAGGCCCAACCGCCACCCACTGTCCCCGACGTTCAGGCGACCAGACCGATGAGCCCGATGAGGGCGAAGAGGCCCAACCGCCACCCACTGTCCCCGACGTTCAGGCGACCAGGATAATGCCGGATCGCGTGCTGGTCGTCGAGGACCTCTACACCGCCTACGGCCTCTCCCAGGTGCTCTTCGGCGTCTCCCTCGGCGTCGCTGCCGGCGAGTGCGTGTGCCTCCTGGGCCGCAACGGCGTCGGCAAGACCACCACCATGCGGAGCATCATGGGGCTCACCCCGCCCCGCCGGGGGCGGATCGCGTGGAAGGGGCAGGACATCACGGGCCGGGAGCCCTTCAAGGTGGTGAGCCTGGGCATCGGCTTCGTGCCGGAGGACCGCCGCATCTTCGCCGACCTCACGGTGTGGGAGAACCTGGACGTGGCGAGCCGCCGCCAGCGGAGCGGTGGGTGGACCGTCGAGCGGGTCTACGACCTCTTCCCGAAGCTCCGCGAGCTGCGCGACCGGCAGGGCGGCTTCCTGTCGGGCGGCGAGCAGCAGATGCTCACCATCGCGCGCACGTTGATGGGCAACCCCGAGCTCCTGCTGCTGGACGAGCCGTCCGAGGGGCTCGCGCCCCTGGTCGTGGAGCACATGACGGAGCAGATCGGGCGGCTCAAGCGGGAGGGGCTCACCATCCTGCTGGCCGAGCAGAACGTGGAGTTCTCGCTGGACCTGGCGGACCGGGTCTACGTGCTCGAGAAGGGGCTCATCCGCTACGAGGGCTCGGCCCGCGAGTTCCGCGAGGACGAGTCCATCCGCCACCAGTACCTCGCGCTGTAGCAGGCTGCTCGTTTTCTGTCTCAGAGGTCCGAAGATAAAGTGCCGGCCGCCGCGCTGGCGGGGGGAGCCTTCGTCTGGTAGGGTCTTGCCATGGCGACTTTCACGGTGACCTGTCCGTGCTGCAACGGCCGGCTCACGATCGACCCGGCGCTCGAGGCCGTCATCGCCCACGAGGCGCCCCCGCGCCCGCGGTCGGGGCTCGACCTGGGCGGGGCCCTCTCCGCGCTCAAGGGCGAGGCCTCCCGCCGGGAGGAGCACTTCAAGGAGCAGATGAAGGCCGAGCAGAGCAAGGGCAAGGTGCTGGATCGGAAATTCCAGGAGGGGCTCAAGAAGGCCAAGGACTCTCCGGACGAGCGGCCGATCAATCCCATGGAGCTGGACTAGTGCCGGTCCAATGAACTTCGCCATACTTCGTTCTCGGTCGGCGCGGGCGCTCAAGGTACAGCGAGTACGCCTCGCGCCCGCGCCTCCCTCGGGCCTTGTCTGGCTCGTTCCTTGGCCCGGCACCGTGCGGGGGCGCGCGTGGAGCGGGCGAAACTCGTTGGAGGCGCACTAGCGCCCGTGGGCGGAGGGGACCTCGCCTCCGCGCTGCTCAAGCGCGTCAGCCGCTCCTTCTTCCTGTCGCTGGCGGTGCTGCCGGCTGCCGTGCGCCCCACCATCGGGCTCGCCTATCTCCTGGCCCGCGCCGCCGACACCATCGCCGACTCGCGCCTCATCGCCCGTCGCGCCCGGATCGCCCACCTGCTGGCGCTGCGGGCCGAGCTGGAGGGCCACGTGCCGGGCCGCCTCGAGGAGATCGCGGCTGCCACGCGGGAGGCCCAGGCCCTCGGGGCCGAGCGGACGCTGCTCGAGCGCCTCCCCGACTGCCTGGCCGCCCACCGCGCGCTGCCGCCGGCGGACCGCGAGCGCGTGCGCGCGGTGCTCGCCACCATCATCGAGGGCATGACCCAGGACCTCGAGATCTTCCCCGGCGAGGACGAGGGGGGGCTCGCGGCGCTCGCGACGCGCCAGGATCTCGACCGTTACACCTACCTCGTGGCCGGCTGCGTCGGCGAGTTCTGGACCGAGGTGCATGTGGCTCACCGCCCGCGCCTCAAGGGCTGGGACCTCGCGAAGATGAAGGCGCTGGGCGTCCGCTTCGGCAAGGGCCTTCAACTCACCAACGTCCTCCGCGATCTGCCCCGCGACCTGCGCCAGGGTCGCTGCTACCTGCCGAGCCATGACCTGGCCCTCCTCGGCGTCGAGCCGCGCGATCTCCTGGACCCGGCCTCCGGGCGCGCGCTCCGGCCCCTGCTGGTGGAGCTGCTCAATGTCGCGCTGGATCACTACGAGGCCGGCTGGCAGTACACGTTCGCCATCCCCGGGGCCGAGGCGCGGATGCGGCTGGCCTGCGCCTGGCCGCTCCTCATCGGGCTGCGCACGCTCGACCTCCTCGCGCGGGAGCCGAACTGGCTCGATCCGGCGCTCAGGCTCAAGGTGCCGCGCGTCCGCGTCTACGGCATGATGGTGCAGTCGCTCACCACCGTCTGGTCCACTCGCGCGCTGGGCCGCCAGGCGCGGCGGCTCCGCGAGCGGATCAGGCTCGAGAGGCCCGTGAGCGACCGACCATGAGCATCTGGATTCCGATCGTCCAGATCAACGCGTTCACCAGCCTTCCCTTCGCCGGGAACCCGGCCGCCGTCGTGCTCGACGCCGAGGCGCTCTCCGAGGCACAGATGCAGCGGATCGCCGCCGAGATGAAGCTGTCGGGCACCGCCTTCGTCTCGCGTACCAGGATCGAGGGCGCGGACCTGCGCCTCCGGTGGTTCACACCCACGCGCGAGGTGGGCTACTCGGGCCACACGACGCTCGCCGCCGTCCACGCGATGATCGAGGCCGGCCGGCTCCCTGGCGACCGCGTCGTCTTCGACACCCTGGGGGGCCTCCTCGAGGCCCAGGTGGAGCGCAAGGTCGGCGGAACGATCATCTGGGTCATCCCGCCGCTGCCGAGTTGCGTGCCCTTCGAGGGACAGATGCCCGCGCTCCTCGAGACGCTCGGCCTGACCGAGCTGGAGCTGAGCCGGTGGGCCCCGCCGGCGGTCACTCCCGACGCCGATCTCCTCGTGCCCGTCCGGGGGCTCGAGGCGCTCCGCCGGCTCCAGCCCGACATGGAGCGCGTCGCCACGTTCGGCCAGCGGAACAAGCTCCGTGGCATCTGCGTGGTGTCGAAGCAGACGCTGGACCCGGACTCCACGACGCACTGCCGCTTCTTCGCGCCCCACTACGGCATTCCGGAGGACTTCGTCACGGGCTCCGTCCACTCCGCCATGGGCGTCTGGCTGCTCGAGGCCCGCCAGGTTCCAGTGATCCGAGACCACGCGGAGTTCATCGCGGAGCAGGGGGACATGCTCGGACGGCCGGGGCGGCTCTTCGTCGACGTGCTGGTGGCAAGCCGCAAGCCCGCCCGCGTGCGGGTGGGCGGCCACGCCGTGACGGTCCTCAGCGGGAGCCTGCGGCTGCCCTGACGCTCAGTCGCGGAGGGGCACAGCGAAGAGGGCGGCGGGGTCCACGCGGGCCTGCCGCACCTGCGCGGCGAAGTGCAGGTGCGGCCCGGTGGCGCGCCCGGACGCCCCGACCGCACCGATGGGCTCGCCGCGCTCCACCAGCGTCCCTTCCGACACGTCCACGCGGTCCAGGTGCATGTACAGCGTGTAGAGCCCGAGGCCGTGGTCCAGCGCCACGAGGCGGCCCGGAAAGAAGAAGTCGGCCACCAGGGCGACGCGGCCGCGATTGGCCGCGACGACGGGAACGCCGCGCTCCGCCGAGAAGTCGAGTCCCGAGTGCGGCAGTCGCGGCTGGCCGTTGATGATGCGCCGCGAGCCGAACCCCTCGCCCTTGCCTTCCCCGCCGACGGGCCGCGTGAAGCTCCCTCGCCACAGCCGCTCCGGTGTCGCCGTCTCGTACAGGGTCTTCAGCCGGGCCGACTCCGACTCGGCGCGGCGCGTGGTTTCGGGGTCGAGGTCGACCATGTGCGTGGGGAGGGTGAGCCGCTGGACGGGAAACTTGCGCGTCTTGATCGTCACGCTGCCACGGAGCTGCCGCCCCTCTCCCCCCGAATCCACGACGCCAACGCGCCACGGTGTCTTGCCCGGCCGGGCCTCCAGATCGATGCCGGCGATGGCGGCGTACCCCTCGCCGTACTGAAAAAAGGCCAGCGAGCGCCCGCCCAGGCTTCCCTCGACCTGGCGCGCGCCCTGCGCGCCCGCCAGGAAGACCACGGCCACGGCGCCCTGACGCGGCGCGGGCGGAACCACGCGGGCCTCGAGTGCCGCCGAGGCCGGGGAGCCGCCGAGCAGCAGAACACCCAGCAGGAGGAGAGCCGCGGCGCCAGCGCCCATGGGCCGATTGTAATCGCGCCGTCCTCTTGCGCGAAGCTTCGCCACCGGACCCGGAGCCACCGTCACCAGTCGTCGCCGCCCCGGCATGCCCTCCTCACCCACGGAACCCCACGGGGTTCGGAGGGCATGCCGGGGCGGCGATGTCGGCGAGAGTCCCAGGGGACGATCAGGCGACCGGGCGGGGGGCGCAGGGGAGAGCCCCCGCGGGGCCGAGCGCAGGGGACCTCCCTCGTCCCGTGCGCAGCGCGCGTGTCCCGGGTTGCGCAATCCGCGCTACGAGGTCTCGGGGCGCTGCTGGCGGAAGAACTGCTCGATCTCGGCCGCGAGATCGCCCGAGGACGGAAGCTCGTCGCGGAACTCGCCCGGCCGCGCAGGCCCCGGCTCGTCCTCGTCGAGGCTCTTCCGCTCGAGCTTCGTGACGTACTCCGCGATCTTCCCGTTCTGCGAGACGATCTCCTCGAGGTTCTGGTCGAACTGGCGCGCCGCCTCCTCGAGGTCCGAGAGATCGGCCTCGGCGTTCAGGAGCGACAGGACGCGGCGGACCAGCGCCATGGAGGCCTTCGGGTTCTCGATCCCGGAGATGTAGTGGGGCACGTTGGCCCAGAGGCTCGCCGTCGGCACGCCCCGCTCGCGGCAGAGGGTGTTGAGCACCCCCACGATGCCCGTTGGCCCCTCGTACCGGGTTGGGCGGATCCCGAGCCGGGCCGACAGCTCCGGATCGTGCGCCCCGCCCACGAGCTTGACGGGGCGCGTGTGGGGCACCTCGGCCAGGAGCGCTCCCAGCGTGAGGACGAGGGAGGCCCGGGCGCGCTGCGCCAGGTCCAGGACGGCGCCGCAGTAGGTGCGCCACTTGAGGTGGGGCTCGACGGCGACGCCGACGATCAGGTCCCGGTCGAGGGCCTCCGGCTGGGAGAGCGAGAACTCCGTCGAGGGCCAGACGATCTCGCGCTCGCTGCGCGAGCCGGTCTTGAAGCGGACGTAGGGGCGGGAGAGCCCGAAGTGGTAGAACTCCTCGGGATCGATGCTCGCGAAGGAACGGGCCGGCCAGATCTGGCCCAGGTAGCGCGCGGCGCCCGTCGCCGACTCGGCCGCATCGTTCCAGCCGGCGAACGCCATGATGAGGATCGGCCGGCGCAGACCCTCGGGCTCCTCCAGGATGGTCAGCGGGTCGCTCACGGTTCCTCCCCTAACATGTCCCAGTGTCCACCAGGAGTGAGGTTCGGGGCGAGGCGGCGGGCATCGGCTGTCCTCCTGCATCGAGGATGCCCCAGCCGCTGTGACCTCGCAAGCGCAAAAGCGGCCGAGGCGCGCGCAGGGGGCCATCGATGCCGGTTGACGGCACAGGGGCGCTCTCTTATCATAGCGAGGGATCTGACACCGCACGCTTACCACACAGGAGGCATGAACATGCGCGCACGGTTTGGGAGAGCCACCCTCGCTCTGGTGGTCCTGCTGTTGGCTGGGGGCTGCGCCACGTCCGAGGAGTGGGCCGAGTGGAAGGCCCACACCACCCACTTCGCCTCGGACAAGCACATTGGCTTCTCGTGGCGCAACCGGGAGGGCCAGGCGCCGCGCGTCGCCCGCTCGGACATCGATGCCGCGCGCGCGGAGACCTGGTGGGGCAAGGCCATCACCGTCAGCCCCGACCAGATCTTCCAGAACTGATCGCCAGAACCGACCCGATGACGCGCTGGACGGCAGTGGCGATCGCGGCGGTGCTGCTCGGCACATCGCCGTTCCCGGCCTCGGCGGTCCCACCCGACGAGGCCGTTCTGTCGCTCGAGAAGTACTCGACGCCGAAGGGCAGGAGCCTCGGCACGGCCTATCACGCCCAGCTCCGGCAGTTCTCCGAGCAGATCTATCGCTGCGTGCCGTGGGTGGACATCCGGAAGCACGGTGTGGGCTTCAACAAGCCCCGCTTCGCCGCGGCGGATGACCGCTACCTGTCGGTGTGGCTCGAGATCGACCAGCACGAAGAGGCGCAATTCGCCGCGCTGGGCCAGGAGCGCCGCCAGTCGGCGATGTTCTCCCGCTATGGGGTCGAGATGCTGCGGCGGCTGGCGGCCCTGCCGGGCCTCCGGACGGAGCCCACCCTCGAGGGCTTCGGGGTCATCCTGACCTGGCCCAAGCCCGGCACCAACGGCAAGCCGGGTGTGCAGCCGGTGAACGAGACGCTCGCCGTCTTCGTGGACCGCGCCAGCCTGCTGGACTTCCTGGCCAGGAAGCTCACCCCGCCGGAGCTGGCCGCGCGCGCCAAGTTCACGCTCTTTGACGGCCAGCAAGAGGTAGGGCGTCTCCCGCTAGAGGTCTGGGAGGACTCCTTCATGACCACCTTCAAGCTCCCGGACTACCAGCCCCCGAGCGGACGTCCCTGCTGACCCGTCGCTTCACCCCGCCCACCGCCGCCCCCCGCCCGGACGCCTCGTAGCGGCCTTCCCCACGCAGCCACCGCTGTCGAATCCTGGGCTCACGGGACGCGTCTATAGTAGCGGGGCACGGAGACGGGCGGCGGCGGCAGCAGCGAATAGCGCCTGACGCCGCGACGTCGAAAAGGGCGCGGGTTTGACAGCCCTGGGGGGGTTCGCTAGCATGACGTACGGGTGCACGGAATGAAGGGTCCGATCCGGCAAAAGACGCAGTTCTCGCTCATCTACGTCCTCATCGCGGCCCTCGTCCTGTCCGTGCTCCAGAGCTGGCTGCTGGCTCCGCAGACCGTCGAGGTCCCCATGAGCCGCTTCCTCGCTCTCGTGCGCGAGGATAAGGTGGAGCGGGTCTCGCTCACGGACAAGGAGATCCGGGGCACCCTCAGGCCGGGCGCTCTGCCGGCCGCGGCCCCGCGCCCGGGCGACCGCGTGCGCACCTTCCTCGGCGCCGAGCCCACCGTCGCCATCTTCACCACCACACGCATCTCGGGCGTGGACGACTCCACCCTGCTCAAGGAGCTCGAAGCACACAAGGTGGAGTTCTCCGGCCGGATCGAGAACACGTTCTGGCGGGACCTCCTCTTCGGCTGGATCCTGCCCCTGGGCATCATGGCCGGCATCTGGATGTTCCTCATGCGGCGCATCGGCGGCGGGCCCACACAGGCGCTCTCCTTTGGGCGGTCCAAGGCGAAGATCTTCGACCGCAAGGAGCTCAAGACCTCCTTCGCCGACGTGGCGGGCGTGGACGAAGCCAGGGCGGAGCTGGTGGAGGTCGTGGACTTCCTCAGGCACCCGAAGAAGTACCAGCGTCTGGGCGGCCGGATCCCGAAGGGCGTCCTCCTGGTGGGGTCGCCCGGCACCGGCAAGACGCTCCTGGCCCGGGCGGTGGCCGGCGAGGCCGACGTGCCCTTCTTCTTCCTCTCTGGCTCCGAGTTCGTGGAGATGTTCGTCGGGGTGGGCGCCGCGCGCGTGCGCGACCTGTTCGAGCAGGCCAAGGAGAAGGCCCCCTGCATCGTCTTCATCGACGAGCTGGACGCCATCGGCAAGACGCGCGGCGGCGCCGGCGGGTTCGTGGGGGGGCACGACGAGCGCGAGCAGACCCTGAACCAGCTCCTGGCGGAGATGGACGGCTTCGACTCCTCCAAGGGCGTCATCATCATGGCGGCGACCAACCGGCCCGAGGTGCTGGACGCGGCACTGCTCCGCGCGGGACGCTTCGACCGCCAGGTGGTCGTGGACAAGCCGGACGTGAGGGGGCGCGAGGCCATCCTGGCCGTCCACGCCCGCAACGTGACGCTCGCACCGCAGGTGGACCTGCACGTGCTCGCCGCGCGGACGCCGGGCATGGCCGGCGCCGATCTCGCGAACATCATCAACGAGGCCGCGCTGCTGGCCGCGCGGAAGGGCAAGGAGGCCGTGGAGATGGCCGACCTCGAGGAGGCCATCGACCGCGTCATCGGCGGGCTCGAGCGCAAGAGCCGCGTGCTGTCCGTGAAGGAGCGGGACATCGTCGCGCACCACGAGATCGGGCACGCGCTGGTGGCCACATCCCTGCCCCACGCCGATCCCGTGCACAAGGTGACCATCATCCCGCGGGGCGTCGGCGCCCTCGGGGCCACCTATCAGCTCCCGCTGGAGGACCGGTACCTGCTCACGCGCGGCGAGCTCGAGGACCGGATCGCCGTGCTGCTGGGCGGCCGGGCCGCGGAGGAAGTCGTGTACGGCGAGATCTCCACGGGCGCGCACAACGACCTCGAGCGGTCCACGGAGATCGCGCGGCTCATGGTGATGCAGTACGGCATGTCGGACAAGCTCGGCCCCATGACCTTCGGCGGAGGACAGCAGGCGCTCTTCCTCAAGGGGTCCGGGTTCGGGCAGGAGCGCGAGTACGGGGAGGACACGGCCCGGGCCATCGACGACGAGACCCGGGCCATCATCGACCGCATATACGGGCGCGTGCGCGATCTCATGACGGCCAAGAAGGGCATCCTCATGGAGGCGGCCGCCGAGCTCAAGCTGAACGAAACGCTGGAGGGAGACCGGCTGCGCGCACTCCTGGCCGGCACTGTCACGGAGGGAGCACGATGATCTCGATCAAGCGCCGCACTTTGGTAGTCCTCCTCCTCGTGGCAGCGGCGCTCGGGGCCGGCGCCGTAACGTGGGGGACCGAAACGGCCGACGTGGGGAAGCCGTTCCGCGTTCTGCCCGCGGGCATGCAGGCCCGCGTGATCCCGGCCGCCCTGCCGGTGCCGTCCGGGAGCTTCGCCCAGGTCGCCGAGACGGTGGCCCCCGCAGTGATCAACATCAACACCGTGACGCGCGGCGCGCTGGGGCGGACGCCCATCGAGGAGTTCTTCGGCGAGGAGTTCTTCCGCCGCTTCTTCGGCGAGGTCCCCGAGCGCGAGCAGCAGCAGCGGAGCCTCGGCTCCGGCGTCATCGTCGACCCGTCGGGCATCGCGCTCACGAACGCCCACGTCGTCGAGCGCGCGACGGACATCGAGGCCGTCACCGCCGACGGTAAGAAACACAAGGCCAAGCTCATCGGCGTGGACCGGCGCACGGACCTCGCGGTCCTGCGCCTCCAGGGCGGCGGCCCGTACCCTGCCGCGAGCCTCGGCGACTCCGACAAGATCAAGGTCGGCGACTGGGTGCTGGCCATCGGCTCGCCCTTCGGGCTGCAACAGACGGTGACCGCGGGGATCATCAGCGCCAAGGGACGGTCCCTCGGCGGGGGACCCTTCGACGACTTCCTCCAGACCGATGCCGCCATCAACCCCGGCAATTCCGGCGGCCCGCTGGTGAACATGAGCGGCGAGGTGGTGGGCATCAACAGCGCCATCCTCTCCCGCTCCGGGGGCAACGTCGGCATCGGCTTCTCCATCCCGGCGAACATGGCCAGGCGCATCTACACCGAGCTGGTGGCCAAGGGCAAGGTGACGCGGGGCTGGCTCGGCGTGTCCATCCAGCCGCTCACGCCCGAGCTGGCGACGAGCTTCGGCCTGCGCGAGGCCAAGGGCGTCCTCATCTCCGACGTGGTCCAGGACAGCCCCGCCGAGAAGGCCGGGATCGCGGCGGGTGACATCATCACCAACTTCGACACCAAGAAGGTGGACAACCCACAGGATTTGCAGAAGGTGGTCGCGCTCACCCCGCCGGGCAAGGGCGTGCCGGTAACCGTGTGGCGCGACAAGACGCACAAGACCATGGAGATCAAGATCGGCGACACGCCGGACGACACCGTCGCCCTCAAGTCCAACAACCGCGGCAAGAACATGCTGGGGCTGGAGTTGCGGCCCATCACCCCGGAAGTCGCCCGCCAGCTCAACCTGAGAGGCACCGAGGGCGTCGTCGTGGTCCGGGTGGAGGAGGACGGCGCGGCGGCCGAGGCCGGGCTCCAGCGCGGCGACGTGATCCGCGAGGTCAACCGGCAGCGGGTGCGGTCCATGCAGGACTTCGAGCGCGCCACCCGGGACCTCAAGGAAGGCGACCGGGTGACGCTCTTGCTCCAGCGCGGGTCCCAGGCGCTCTACGTGGCGTTCACCGTGGCCCGGGGCTGATGGGGGAGCGCGCGCAGCTCGCCCGGCTCCGCTCGCTCATCACCGATCACCACGGCCGCCCCGACCCGCCCATCGCCCGCCTCCTGGGCGCCCGGGTGCTGGCCGTGGACGAAGGTCGCGTCTCCATCGAGTTCGCCGTCAAGGACGAGTTCCTGAACCCTGGGGGCGGGGTGCAGGGCGGCATCATCAGCGCGTATGTCGACATGTGCATGGCGCTGGCCGCCCACACCCTGTTCGAGCCCGGCCAGATGCTGTCCACCTCCTCGCTCACCGTGAGCTTTCTCGCCCCTGTGACGGCGGGCCCCGTGGTCGGCGAGGGCCACGTCGTCAAGCGGGGGCGGTCGGTCGTCTTCCTCGAGGCGATGCTGCGCGACCACGAAGGGCGAGAGTGTGCCCATGCCTCCTCCGTGGGGTCCATCCGTACCCGGAGGTAGCCGCTCCCCCGCCTGGGCGCCCTGCTCTTCCTCTATCGCGAGGTGCTCGGCGTCGAGCTTCCGGGGCTCGACGACGTCGTCCGGGCCAAGCGGCCCCAGCATCTGCCCGTCGTGCTGACGCGGGATGAGGTCCGTGCCGTCCTCCAGCGGCTCGATGGCGTGCCACGGCTCAGGGCGCTGCTGCCCTACGGCGCGGGACTTCGCCTGCTGGAATGCTGTCGCCTACGCGTGAAGGACGTCGACTTCGCGACGAACCAGATCGTCATCCGCGACGGCAAGGGCGGCAAAGATCGGGTGACGATGTTGCCGGCCGCGGTCACGGCCGCGCTGATCGCCCACCTCGAGCGCGCTCGCGAGCAACACCAAGCTGACCTCCGGCACGGCGCCGGCTGGGTCGAGCTGCCCAACGCGCTGACGCGCAAGTACCCGAACGCCGGCCGGGACTGGGGGTGGCAATGGGTCTTCCCCGCCACGCGCATGTACGTGGACCGCCTCACCGCCCAGCGTCGCCGTCACCACCTCCACGAATCCGTTCTCCAGCGGGCCGTGAAGGATGCCGTCCGCAGCACCGGGATTGCCAAGCAGGCGGCGTGCCATACCTTCCGTCACTCGTGTGCCACCCACCCGCTGGAGGAGAGCCACGACATCCGCACGGTCCAGGAGTTGCTTGGCCACCGCGACGTGAGCACCACCATGATCTACACCCACGTGCTCAACCGGGGCCCGGCCGGAGTCCGCAGCCCTGCCGACCGGATGTTCCTGTCATGACCTCGGAGGCCGGGAAACACATCGGGCTGGCCGCGGAGGCCCAGCTGATTGCTTGCAGCGCTTCGCGGTGTATCACGGCAAGGGACCGAGGGCGTACCCTGCAAGGTCGCGTAAACGCGAGTGTCGACGGAGCTCGGCCGGGCTCGTTCGTCGTGCTATACAGACCTACCCAGCCAGATATCGCAGTTCAAGAGAGATAGACTTCGGCGTACAAGAAAGGCCAGCAGGCGTGAAGGACACTTGGTACGCAGACCAGCGTGACTTGGTCAAATGGGGTACGCTGGCCCACCTTGCAGAGCGCCACTCGCTGGCGGCGATTGTTCAGGTGGCCTACCTGCGCCCCGGGAAGCGTGGCGCTTTGCTAAACGGCAAGGGCGAAGTACCGATCTCGCCCGCAGTCTGGTCCTTCTTTCGGGAGGTGACCGCTGTACGCAGCCTCGGAGACCTGCTACACCGCCGAATCGTCGTAATTGACGCGCACTTCATTCCTCAGCGCCGCCGGCAATATCGACAGGCCGTAGTCGAGTCCGTGCGAAGCGTGGCGAGTTCCAAGATTGTCCTGCTGGATCCTTACACGGGTATCGCTCCAGCCAAGCCCTCAGGCAAGCACGTCACGACGGAGGACATCGCAGCCGTGTGGGAGGTCTTGCAATCGGGCGACTGGCTCGCGGTGTATCAGCACCAATCACGCAGCAAGACGTGGAAGCACGATGCCCGAGACAGGTTCGCGGCCGTATGCGGCAACGATGTAGAGCTATACTCCGCGCCCGAGATCGCCACCGATGTTCTGTTCCTGGCCAGGCGAAAGCCGTGAGAGTGACGAGCGTGACGCCGAACAACAGCGTGCAGCGGTCGCCGAGGCGGCGCCGCTGACGCCGACCGTTATCCGGATTGGAGCCGATGACTCGGGGCAGCCGAAAGCATATTTTGGACTGGACGGCGCGCCGGGGCTTTCCGGCTGAGTTCTCGGAGCTCGTTGGTCTGAGCGATTGTGCCGTTGCTCGCCCTCCGGTCTGGCAGCCGAGGGGTCACAGCGAACCCGCAGAGGCCTGCGTGGAAGACTGCGGCGCCCAGTTCCTTCCCGGCACCGACTGCTGGAATGATCTTGCCGCCTGGTGGCTGGTTCATCCGCGGGGAGCCAACAAGCCCAATTGGGATCTCGTTGTTGCATGCGACTTCGCAGGCAAGCCAGGTCTCGCGTTGCTTGAAGCAAAGCGGGCGACATCATCACCGACTTCGGCGATCCCCTACTCGATCTCGTGGCGGCCCAGGAACAGCGGATGGTCGAGGAGGGGCGGGAGCGGCGTGCGCGCCGGCGCTACGTCGTCTGGGGCGACGTCCCGCGCTGAATCCGCCTCCCGCCATCGCCACGACGATGTATCGCGAGATGGGCATGCGCTTCTGGCTGGAGAGGCCGGAGGCGGAGATGCAGGAGTAACGAAGACCGGCCACGCGTACGAAGGCGGCGGCGCAGCGTGGCGCTCGCCCCGTCCATCTGAATTCGTCGACACTTGACGAGACGCGCGAAGCGCTCAAGCAATAGAGCTCGATGCACTTCACGATCGTCGGCAGAATCAGGAACGCGGAGGCTATCAGCGCCGGACGGTCGGTCCGGATTCGGACACATCTGATCCAGAGGTTTGGGGCTGGGCGATGGCGTAAGATGAAGGGCGAGGCCACGATCCGGTTCGACGACGGAACGCTCCACCGGGCCGAGCTTCACTGGTTTGAAGCCCATGGGATCGGGCGAGTCTACGTCAAGCGAAAGAGGAATTTGGACTAGCGATCATGACGAGCCGAGGAGGCAGGTCGGGGGAGTTCGCGGTGTGCATCCACAACGGCGAGTACGATGCCGACCTTATCGTCGGCAAGATTTATCGCGTCGTGAAGCCGAAGCGCAACGACAGGCTGTCTGACATCCGCGTCCTTGACGAATCGGGCGAAGATTACCTGTACCCCCGAGGTTGGTTCGTTCCCGTCGAGCTGCCCTTGAAAGCCAAGAAGGCCCTGGTTGCGATCCACTAACCTCGACGCGTCGACGCCGATCACGTGCTGAGCGACCTCCGCGAGCGCTTCGACGAGGTCCTCGCGACCCTGGAGGCTGTGGCGGGCTGGTCGACGCCGCGGCGCCGAGGGGCGCCACCGAGGTGAACCTGCTAATCGGAGGTAGCGAGACATGCTCTCGCCCCGTGATGACCTGCAGGAACTCGACGAACTTCAGGAAGATGACGCCTCCAAGCAGGACGAGCCGAACACCGAAACGATCATCGGCGACACGCCGGACGATACCGTCGCCCTCAAGGCCAACACCCGCGGCAAGAGCCTGCTGGGGCTGGAGTCGCGGCCCCTCTGTCACGGCCGGTGGGGGAAAGTGGCTCTGGCACCACTGACCCGCCATGACCGAGATGGGCGCTTCATGCCGCTCATGCGCCGCCGCTCATGCGCCGGTGGCGAGATCCGCGATGCGGACTTGCTCCCGCTATGCTCCCGGAAGAGGACCTTGTACTCCTGATTGCTCCTGTAATGGCGGGTCGAGGTAGGCGAGATCGACCGCCTCGCCCTTGACGTGGCCGCGGAGCACGTCGAGGTTGTCGGCTTGGGAGAGGGTGTTCGCGCGAGCGCTTCCCGCAAGTCCCACACTCGGCCGGTGACCCCCGCCGCCCTGGCGGTCGTGACAGCAGGCTCCGTTGCCCCGTGACGAAGGTGTAGCACGCGAAGTGCGGAGACAGCGCAGCCTTCAGGATGCAAGGGGCGGGGCGGTTGGCCTCGGCCGGGTTTCCCCCCACCGAAATCAAATCAGGGCACTACCCGGCCGGCGCGCGCGCGAAAGGGCTCGGCGGCGGGCGAAGCCCTCCCGGGTGCGAGGGACGGCCCGCGGCCCCCTGCCCTTCGCGTCGAGGCTGCGGTTTGACCTCTCCCACGCGCTATGGCAGGATTGGCGCGCGATGCTCGCCCGCGTCATCCACGCCGTGACACCAAGGGCCCGCCATGACCGAGACGGCGCTTCGTGTTGCCATGCGCCGCAAGTGCCGGCGGTGCTGAACGGCAAGGAACTGCGCTGGCCGGTGATGAGCAACGAATAGCCGCGCCATGCCTCTTCTTTCCAACCTCACCGTCCTCTCGCTCGAGCAGGCCACGACTCTGCCATTCCTCACGCAGCGCCTCGCCCGTGATGGGGCGCGCGTGATTCGCGTGGAGGCCCCCGGGCGCGGCGACCCCAACCGTCACGTCGGGCGGAAATGTCTCGGCGAAGACGGGATGGCGAGCTATTTCCTGCCGAACAACTGCGGCAAGCAGGCGATCACGCTGAATCTTGCGGAAGAGGAAGGCCGCGCGCTCTTGCATGAGCTGATTGCTCGACTCCCTGTCGACATGTTTGCCACCAATAACCGCGTCTCCAGCTATGCCAAGCTCGGCATCGAGTACGAATCATTGAAGGCCATTCGCCCCGATCTCATCTGGGTGGGCGTGTCGGGCTTTGGACCCGAGCATGACGAGGCCGCGTACGATCCGGTTCTGCAGGCGCGAGCGGGGTGGATGGAGCTGACGGGTGAGCCCGACGGGACGCCGCTCGTGTTCGGGCTGCCGATGGTGGATCTCGGCGCGGCGGAACATGCGTACGGGGCGGTGATGAAGGCGCTGTACAAGCGCGCAGTCACGGGTGAGGGATCGCGCATTGACGTGTCAATGTTCCGCTCGGCGGCAACGTGGATGGCAAGCCCGCTGATGCTCGTGGCGCTCGGCGAGAAGGTGACGCGGCGGGGTAACACGCACCAGTTCTTCGCGCCGGTGTCGGTGTACCCGACCCGCGATGGATACGTGTACGTCACGGTCGGCAACGACCGGCAGTGGGAAGCGGTCACCAGGCTGCCCGGCTTCGAGTCCCTGGCCGAGCCGGAGTATCAACGCAACGCGGGCCGCATCGCCGACGTGGGCCGCCTCAACGCGCGCATCGCCGACTGCACGCGACAGCTGACAACCATCGAGTTGCTGGCGGCGCTGAACCGCATCGGTGTCCCCGTGGCGAAGCTGAATTCGCTGAACGATGTGCTCGAGGAGCCGCTGCTGAAGAAGGCGTTCACTCGCGCGAAGGACGCTCGAAGCGGCACGGAGGTCGTTCTGCCGCCGCTGGCCGAGGTGAGCGACGAGGGCCGGGCGGAGCTGGCATTTCCCCCGCGCCTCGGCGAGCACAACGAGGCCATCTACGGCGAGGTCTTGGGGATGAATAGCCACCACATTCAAGCGATGCGCGAGCGGGGTACGATTTGACGCGCTCGTAGTACTTCCCGCGTTGTGCATAGGCGGGATGAAGGCCCTCTTCCCGGCGCGCCGGCTGCCGGCCCCGTCAGGGAATGCCCCGGCTCGGCGGCGAGGCGCCCGCCTCGCCCGGGAACCGCGGGCCCAGTCAGCTTGGCCGACACGCCGCTCAGCCAGGGACGGCCTCCGTCAACCCTCCCGGGCCCGCGCTCCGCCCGCATCAACAGCGCCATCCTCTCCCGCTCCGGCGGCAACGCCGGCATCGGCTTCGCCATCCCGGCGAACATGGCCCGGCGCATCTACACGGAGCTGGTGGCCAAGGGCAAGGTGACGCGGGGCTGGCTCGGCGTGTCCATCCAGCCCTCACGCCCGAGCTGGCGAAGAGCTTCGGCCTGCGCGAGGCCAAGGGGGTGCTGATCTCCGACGTGGTCCACGACAGCACCGCCGAGACGGCCGGGATCGCGGCGGGCGACATCATCACCGACTTCGACACCAAGCAGGTGTGCATGGCGCTGGCCGCCCACACCCGGTTCGAGCCCGGCCAGAGGTTGTCCACCTCCTCGCTCACCGTGAGCTTTCTCGTGCCTGTGACGGCGGGTCCCGTGCTGGGCGAGGGCAGCGTCATCGAGCGGGGGCGGCCCGTCGTCTTCCTCGAGGCCGTGCTCCACGACCGCGAGGGACGGGACTGCGCCCATGCCTCGTCCATGGGCTCCATCCGCGCCAGGACGTAGCCGCTCCCCTGCCGGGGCGCCCATCCATCTGCTAGAATTGACACGAAGCGGCGTCCGCCTGGGCCGCACGGGCCAGGGCGCCGTTTCGGAGTCTCGCACGATGGATTACAAGGACTACTACAAGATCCTGGGCGTCGGCCGGAGCGCCGACGACAAGGCGATCAAGACCGCCTATCGCCGGCTCGCCCGCAAGCACCACCCCGACGTCTCCAAGGGGTCGGCGGCCCGCTTCCAGGAGATCAACGAGGCCTACGAAGTCCTCTCCGATCCCGCGAAACGCAAGCGCTACGACACCCTCGGCCCCGACTGGCATCGCTCCGCGGAGACCGGCGCGGGCGCCGGCTCCCCTGCCGAGGGGGACGAGGTCCACTTCCGGCGGGGCGGAGACCCCCGGGGGGTCTCCGACTTCTTCCGGACGATCTTCGGCGACCTGGGGCGCGGCGGCGGCCGGGTGCGGGATACCCGGCGCGGGGGGCTCCGCGACCTCGAGTTCACCGACCTGGGCGATCTCGGCGGCGACCTCGAAGCCGAGCGGGGCGGAGACGCCGAGGCCGCCATCGACCTCTCCCTCGAGGAGGCCTTCCACGGGGCGCGGAAGACGATCTCGCTGGAGCTCGACGAGCCCTGCGGCGCCTGCGGCGGGGCCGGGCACGTGAACCGCCGGCCCTGCGGCCAGTGCCGCGGGAGTGGGTGGGCCAAGGGTCGCCGGCACCTCGAGGTGAAGATCCCCGCGGGGGTGGACACGGGCGCACGCATCCGCGTGTCGGGCGAGGGCCCCCGCGGATCAGGCGGCAGGCGGGCAAACCTGTACCTTCGCGTGGCGGTGCGACCCCATGAGCGCTTCGAGCGGAAGGGCGACGACCTCTACGTGGACCTGCCGGTGCCCTTCGTGGATGCCGCGCTCGGCGCCGAGGTGCAGGTCCCCACGCTCAAGGGCCAGGTGTCCATGAAGATCCCTCCCGAGACGTCGGGGGGGCGCAACTTCCGCCTCCCGGGCTACGGCATGCCCCATCTCAAGGGCGGCGGCGGCGGGGACCAGTACGTGCGGGTGCAGGTGACCGTCCCCACGGGGCTCGGCCCGCGGGAGAAGGAATTGTTGATGGAGCTCAAGCTGCTCCGCCCGGAGATGCCCAGATGAGATTCGACAAGCTGACGGTGAAAGCGCGCGAAGCGGTCGAGGCCGCCCAGGCCCTCGCGGATCAGGGAAACCATCAGGGGCTCGAGCCCGAGCATCTGCTGCTGACCCTCATGCAGCAGCAGGAGGGTGTGGTGGGCCCGCTCCTGGCCAAGCTCGGAGCCCACGCCGAGGCCATCCGGCGCCAGGTGCAGGCCGAGCTGGACAAGCTCCCCAAGGTGCGTGGCGGCGGGCGCCAGTACATCTCCCCGCGGCTCGAAGCCGTCCTGAACAGCGCCTGGGACGAGGCCCAGCGCCTCAAGGACGAGTACTGCTCCGCCGAGCACCTGCTCATCGGCATCGCCCAGGAGAAGGCGGGCGCGGCGGCGCGCATCCTCGCGGGCCAGGGCGTGACGCCGGAGGCAATCTACCGGGCGCTGGTGGACGTGCGCGGCACCCAGCGCGTGACCGACGTGAATCCCGAGGAGAAGTACCAGGCGCTCCAGCGCTATTCCAAGGACCTCACGGAGCTGGCGCGCAAGGGCAAGCTCGACCCCGTGATCGGGCGCGACGAGGAGATCCGGCGGGTCGTCCAGGTGCTCTCCAGGCGGACCAAGAACAACCCCGTGCTCATCGGCGAGCCCGGCGTGGGCAAGACGGCCATCGTGGAGGGACTCGCCCAGCGCATCGTGGCGGGGGACGTGCCCGAGGGGCTCAAGGGGAAGCGCCTGGTGGGGCTCGACATCGGCGGCATGGTGGCCGGAGCGAAGTACCGCGGCGAGTTCGAGGATCGCCTCAAGGCCGTCCTCCGCGAGATCACCGAGGCGGAGGGCCAGATCGTCTGCTTCATCGACGAGCTCCACACGCTGGTCGGCGCGGGGGCCGCGGAAGGCGCCGTGGATGCGGCCAACATGCTCAAGCCGGCGCTGGCCCGCGGCGAGCTCCGCTGTGTCGGCGCCACGACCCTCGACGAGTACCGCAAGCACATCGAGAAGGACCCGGCGCTGGAGCGCCGCTTCCAGCCCGTGATGGTCCGCGAGCCCTCGGTGGAGGACACCATCGCGATCCTCCGCGGACTCAAGGAGAAGTACGAGGTCCACCACAAGGTGAAGATCAAGGACTCGGCGCTGGTGGCGGCGGCCGTCCTCTCCCACCGCTACATCGCCGATCGCTTCCTGCCGGACAAGGCCATCGACCTGATCGACGAGGCCGCCTCGCGGCTCCGCATCGAGATCGACTCCGTGCCCGGCGAGATCGACGAGATCGAGCGCCGGATCATGCAGCTCGGGATCGAGCGGGTGTCGGTGGCGCGGGAGTCCGACGAGGTGTCGCGCGAGCGGCTCCACCGGCTCGACGCCGAGCTCGCCGAGCTCAAGGAGAAGTCCGCCGGGCTCAAGGCGCAGTGGGAGGCCGAGAAGTCCGCGATCATGGCCCTCAGCCGGATCAAGGAGGACGCCGAGGCCGCGCGGGTCCAGATGGAGGATGCCCAGCGACGCGGCGATCTCCAGAAGGCGGCGGAGCTCCGCTATGGCACGCTGCCCGAGCTCGACCGGCGCCTCGAGCGAGAGAACGCGCGGCTCGCCGAGATCTGCAAGGGCGGCAAGATGCTCAAGGAGGAGGTGGACGAGGAGGACGTGGCCGAGACCGTGGCCAAGTGGACCGGCATCCCCGTCTCGCGGCTCCTGGAGGCCGAGGTCCAGAAGCTCGTGAAGATGGAGCAGCGCCTGAGCCAGCGAGTGGTCGGGCAGGCCGAGGCGATCATCGCCGTGTCCAACGCCGTGCGCCGGGCGCGCGCGGGACTGTCGGACCCGAACCGGCCCATCGGCTCCTTCCTCTTCCTCGGACCCACGGGCGTGGGAAAAACCGAGCTGGCGCGGGCGCTCGCCGAGTTCCTCTTCGACGACGAGCGCGCCACCATCCGCCTCGACATGTCCGAGTACATGGAGAAGCACGCGGTGGCCCGGCTCATCGGCGCCCCCCCGGGCTACGTCGGCTACGACGAGGGCGGGCAGCTCACCGAGGCCGTGCGCCGCCGCCCCTACTCCGTGGTCCTCTTCGACGAGATCGAGAAGGCCCACGCGGATGTGTTCAACGTGCTCCTGCAGGTGCTCGACGACGGCCGGCTCACCGACGGCCACGGCCGCACCGTGGACTTCCGCAACACGGTGATCATCATGACCTCCAACCTCGGCAGCCACATCTTCCGCGAGGAGGAGCGGCCCGAGCGCGTCCGCCCGCTGATCCTCGATCTGCTGCGGCAAACGCTCCGGCCCGAGTTCCTGAACCGCATCGACGAGGTGGTCGTCTTCCGTCCGCTGGGGCGCGAGGAGATCGCGGCCATCGTGGGCATCCAGGCGCGGCACCTGCTCCAGCGCCTGGCCAACCGGCGCATCGCCCTCGATCTGACGCCCGCGGCTGAGGCCCTGCTGGCGCGGGAGGGCTTCGATCCGACCTACGGCGCCCGCCCGCTGAAGCGCGCGATCCAGCGGATGGTCCAGGACCCGCTGGCCATGAGCCTGCTCGAGGGCGAGTTCGCCGAGGGCGACACGATCGTGGCCGACGCCGACGGCGACGAGATCGTCTTCCGCAAGCACGTCCCCGCCGACCCCGCCTGAGCGCAGCGGACACGACGCGAGTCCGAGCAAACCGAGTCGCGCAGACGAGGCGGAAGGGCCGGGTCTCTCCGAACCCCGTGGGGTATCGTGGGTGAGGAGAGGCCCGGCTCTTCCGCCGCGTCGTTGCCAGCCGCCAGGCCTGGCTGAATCGCCCACTCCACCTGTGGCATCGTAACGGGCACGGGATCGTGTCCCCGCTGCCCATCGCCCGCCTCCAAGGAGCCGACATGACCGTGTCTCGCGGGAAGCTGCACTACGGCTGGATCGTGCTCGGCGCGGTGGTGCTCATCATGATCACCGCCTCCGGCCTCCGCTCGGTGTTCGGCGTGTACATCAAGCCCATGGAGGCGGAGTTCGGCTGGGACCGGGCCTCGCTCTCGGGCGCGGCCGCCCTGTCGCTTCTGCTCGTCGGCGCCGTCGGTCCCATGGTGGGCTGGCTGGCCGATCGCTGGGGGCCCCGTCGCGTGATGATCCTGGCGCTCGCCGTCCTCGGGATCGGCACCATGCTGTCCTCCCGCGTGACGAGCCTCTGGCATATCTACGTGACGGCAGGCGTCCTGATGGCGGTGGGCGCGGGCGGCATGGGCATGGCGACGGCCGCGACCATTGCGGCGCGCTGGTTCGAGTCGCGGCGGGGGCTCGTGCTCGGAATCCTGGGCGGGGGCATGTCCGGGGGCCGTCGCGTGATGATCCTGGCGCTCGCCGTCCTCGGGATCGGCACCATGCTGTCCTCCCGCGTGACGAGCCTCTGGCATATCTACGTGACGGCAGGCGTCCTGATGGCGGTGGGCGCGGGCGGCATGGGCATGGCGACGGCCGCGACCATCGCGGCGCGCTGGTTCGAGTCGCGGCGGGGGCTCGTGCTCGGAATCCTGGGCGGGGGCATGTCCG
>Ga0154317_1121_pt1 | contig 40757 bp, 37 predicted proteins | sample RifGroA2_FD_105611 | JGI IMG/M metagenome (GOLD analysis project Ga0154317, IMG submission 105611) | Candidatus Rokubacteria bacterium GWA2_70_23 | reverse complement strand
CGCCGCTGCCGGAGCAGAACACGGCAGCGCCCTCGCCGCGGCTTGCCGGCACCGCGCGGTGGGCTCACACTGGGCCCGTGCCCCTTCACCCCGGCGACCGGTTCGAGCTCCCCGTCACCCGCGCGGCGTGGGAGGCGGGGCACATTCCCCTGACGGGGGCATTCCGCCACCTGGTCGCGCCGGCCGGGGAGCCGACCCCGGTCACGCTCCGGGGGAGCGCCGGCCGTCCGACCGCGGCCGTGTGGGACGGGGAACGCGGGTTGCTCGAGGTCTCGACTCCGGAGGACCTCGGCCCGATGACGGGCGCGGCACGGCGACTCGAGCTCCACGTGGAGGAGGCGGACCCGCCCTGCTTCCGCGTGGGGCCGCTGGGCCAGGGGTCCCTGGACCTCACCTGGGGGATTGCCTCGCGCGAGATCGCCGGCGTCTCTGTCCGCTTCGATCCGGGCGACGCCGAGCTCCTGGCGGCCTTCGCCGACGGGATGGAGGCGCCGCTCCCCGCCTACGACCTCAACCGCTGGGCCCAGGCGATCGCCCTGACTCCCGGCTTCGACGAGCTGGTCTCGCTGCCGTTCCTCAGGGACGTGATTCCCTACGAGCACCAGATCGCGGCCGTCCAGACGGCGCTCAACCGGATGCGGGGGCGCGCCCTGCTGGCCGACGAGGTCGGGCTGGGCAAGACCGTGGAGGCGGGGATCATCCTGTCGGAGTTGTGGCGGCGGCGGCTCGCGCGACGCGTGCTGGTTCTGACGCCGCCCGGCCTCGTCACGCAGTGGCAGGAGGAGCTGCGGCGGAAGTTCTGCCTCGATTTCGTGACACACGACGCGGAGCCATTCCGGCAGGCGGGCACGGAGGCCTGGCGGCGCTTCGAGCGCGTGGTCGCCTCGTTTCACACCGCCAAGCGGCCGGAGCACGCCCGGGTGATCGAGGAGATCCCGTACGACCTGGTGATCGTGGACGAAGCCCACCACCTGCGCAATGCCCGGACCGTCCTCTGGCAGTTCGTCAACCGGCTCCGGCGGACGTTCCTCCTCCTCCTCACCGCGACGCCGGTCCAGAACGATCTCGAGGAGCTGTTCAACCTGGTGACGCTGCTCCAGCCGGGTCAGCTCAAGACCCTGCGGGCGTTCCGCCGCGATCACGTCGCCCGGGGCGACAAGCGACAGCCCCAGGACCCGGAGGGGCTGCGCCGCCTGCTGGCCGACGTCATGATCCGGAACCGTCGCGCGACCACGGGCGTGGCGGTCACGCGCCGGATCGCCCGGACCCTCACCGTGGAGCCGAGCGCCCCGGAGCAGGCGTTGTATGCCGAGCTGTCGGAGTTCCTCCGCGCGGGCTGCCGGCGGGGTGGGCAGATCACCCGGATGATGGCGCAGACCCTCCAGATGGAGCTGGGCTCGAGCCCCCGGGCGGCCGCCGTCACGCTCGATCGCCTCATCGCCCGGCCAGGCTGGGACCCGCCGCTCCGGGACCGCCTGCGTCGCTTCTCCGAGCAGGCCCGCGCGCTCGTCGACGACGCCAAGAGCCGCGCCCTCCTGAGCCTGCTCCGCGCATGGCCGGACAAGCTCCTGGTCTTCACCCGGTTCCGCGCGACCCAGGAGCACCTGGCCGGCCTGCTGGGCGAGGCCGGCGAGCCGTTCGCCCTGTACCACGGGGGCCTGCGCCGCGCCGACAAGGAGGACGCCGTCCGCGCCTTCGAGGGCTCCGCGCGGATCCTGGTCTCGACGGAAGCCGGTGGCGAGGGGCGCAATCTCCAGTTCGCCCACGGCCTGGTGAACTACGATCTCCCCTGGAACCCGATGCGGATCGAGCAGCGGATCGGGCGTCTGTCCCGGGTGGGCCAGACCCGCGACGTCCACGTCTTCAACCTCGTCGCCCCGGGGACGATCGAGGAGACACTCCTGGAGGTGCTCGATGCCAAGATCGACATGTTCGAGCTGGTGATCGGCGAGATCGACATGATCCTCGGCCAGCTCACGACGGATCAGGACTTCGAGGAGATCGTCACGGAGCTGTGGCTCACGGCCGAGGGCCCGGAGGCGTTCCGGACGCGAATGCAGGCCCTCGGGGACCAGCTCCTCGCCGCCAAGCTCGGCTACCTCGAGGCCAAGGCGCTCGACGACCGGCTCTTCGGCGACGCCCTCGCGCCCGGAGCGGGCCCGTGAGCGAGCGGGGCGGGGTCGAGGCCTTCACCGTCGCGGCACTCGAGCTTCTGGGCGGCATCGCGGAGCCGCAGGCCCCCGGGCTCTACACCGTCCTCTGGCCGGACCCGGTCGCGGGAGAGCCGGCCGTGCGCCAGCTGGCCTTCGACCCCGAGCTCATGGACGAGGCGCCGGACGCCGAGCTGGTCTCGTTCGCCAGCCCGGCGCTGGAGCACCTGCTCCAGCAGGCCACGGCCTCCGGGCGCGTGGCTCGCGCGTACCTGCACGCGGGCGCGAACGCGTCGCGCAGCACCGCCGAGCGCCTGGCGCGCGCGTACCGCTTCCTGGAGAGCGCGTGGACGCCGCAACACGGCCGCCCGTGGTGGGTCCCGGCGGGCGTGTTCCTCTTCCGCGTCCGGTATCTCTCGGACGCCCGCGAGGAGGACCTCGTGGAGGTGGCGATCACCCTCACCGACGGCCGCCTCCTGCGGCGCCTCGGGGAGGTGCTCGATCGCCACGGGCTCGTCGCCGAGCCCCTGGAGGCGTGGCCCATGATGGCGGAGCGGCCGGCTGGCGAGGCGTACGCCGGCGCGCGGCACGAGCTCGAGCAGAGGCTCCTCGCCCCGCTGGGGCTCCGGCGCCGGGAGCTCGAGTCGCGGCTCGGCCGGGAGAGCGGGCGGGCTCAGGCCTACTACGCCGAGCTGATCCGGGAGCGCGAGGAGCCGCGCGCCGCCCTGCCGCCCGACAGCCCGGAGCGAGTCCAGGTCGACTCCAAGCTCCTGGCCATCCGGCGGGAGCGCGAGGGGCGGCTTGCCGAGCTGCGCGCGAAGTACCGGCTGTCGGCGGACGTTTCGCTCCTGAGCGTCCTGCGTCTCTACCTGCCGCGGGTCGTGTTCACGGGGACGCTGGCCGGCAAGCGCGGCCGGGCCGAGTTGACGCTCTGCTGGGACCCGATCGCCCAGACGGGAGAGCCCGCGCGCTGCTCCCGCTGCGATGGCCTCACGTACGAGGTGGGCCTCCACCGCGGTGGGGGCGCTGCCTGTCCCCGCTGTCTGGACGGCGGCGACCGGTCACCGCGCCGGCCGTGACCGCATCATCTGGTGTTCTGCATTTCCAGGCCGAGAGGGTAGTGCGGACCACGCTGAGCGGGGGAACAACCGAAGCGAGTCCCCAACACCGAAGGATCCCACACCGGCGGGCGAGCCGGGAGGCCGGGCGGGTCCAGACAGACTTGACGGGCTCGTCGTCCGCGCTGTATCAGTTGGACAGGCGCCCGCCGGGCGCCATCGTGATGCGCCACGAGGGGAGAACAGGAAATGCCGAACGATTCGACGCCCGCTGCCGTCCACCGCGGGGACATCGGCCTCGATGCCGCCTCGCTCAAGCGCTCGCTGGGCAGCCACCTGGTCTATTCGGTGGGCAAGGATGTCATCACCGCCACCACGCGCGACTGGTTCTACGCCGCCGCCCACATGACGCGCGACCGCCTCATCCAGCGCTGGATGGAGACCATGCGCAGCTATTACCACCGCGACGCCAAGCGGGTCTATTACCTGTCCATGGAATTCCTCATGGGGCGCACGCTGATGAACAGCCTGCTCAATCTGGGCTTCTCCGAGGAATACCGCCAGGCCCTCGCCGACCTCGGTCTCGACGTGCAGCAGGTGCGCGAGATCGAGCACGAGGCGGCGCTCGGCAACGGCGGCCTGGGGCGGCTGGCGGCGTGTGTTCTCGACTCGATGGCGACGCTCGGCTTGCCCGGCTACGGCTACGGCATCCGCTATGAATATGGGATGTTCTCCCAGCGCATCGACGGCGGCCGCCAGGTGGAGCAGCCCGACAACTGGCTGCGCTACGGCAACCCCTGGGAGTTCCCGCGCCCGGAGGTGCTGTACCCGGTCAAGTTCCACGGGCGCGTGCTGGAATACGCCGACGACCAGGGCGTCCTGCGCCACCACTGGGTGGACACCGATGACGTGATGGCGATGGCCTACGATACCCCCATTCCCGGGTACGCCACCCACACCGTGAACAACATGCGGCTCTGGGCGGCCAAGGCGACGCGCGAGTTCGATCTCCGCTACTTCAACGAGGGCAACTACATCAGATCGGTGCAGGACAAGAACGAGTCGGAGAACCTGTCCAAGGTGCTCTACCCCAACGACACGACGGCCATGGGGCGGGAGCTGCGCCTCAAGCAGCAATACTTCTTCGTGTGCGCGTCATTGCAGGACATCCTGTACCGCCACCGGAAATTCCACGACAGCTTCGACGCATTGCCCGACAAGGTCGCGCTCCAGCTGAACGACACCCACCCGTCCATCGCCATCGCCGAGCTGATGCGCGTCCTGCTGGACGTGCATCGCCTGGAGTGGGACGCGGCGTGGGACATCACCGTGCGCACCTTCTCCTACACCAACCACACGCTCATGCCGGAGGCGCTCGAGACCTGGCCGGTCGCGCTGCTCGAGGACCTCTTGCCGCGCCATCTGCAGATCATCTACGAGATCAATCAGCGCTTCCTCGGGGACGTGATGCACAACCATCCCGGTGACCCCGATCTGCTGCGCCGCATGTCCATCGTGGACGAGAGCGGCGGCAGGCACATCCGCATGGCCCACCTCGCCATTGTCGGCAGCCACACGGTGAACGGCGTGGCGCAGATCCACACCGACTTGATGAAGCGGACCATCTTCGCCGACTTCGACCGCCTGTATCCCGGGAAGATCGTCAACGTGACCAATGGCATCACGCCGCGGCGCTGGCTCAATCAGGCCAATCCCGGGTTGGCGGGGCTGATCACCTCGCGCATCGGCGACGGCTGGGTCAAGGACCTCGACCAGCTGAAGCGCCTCGTCCCGCTCGCCGACGATGCCGGCTTTCGCGCCGAATTCGCCGCGGCCAAGCGCGCCAACAAGGAGCGCCTGGCCGCCCTGGTGCGGCGGCGGCTCGGCCTCGACGTCGACGTGGACTCGCTGTTCGACGTGCACGTCAAGCGCATGCACGAGTACAAGCGGCAGCTGCTCACCCTGCTGCACGTGGTGACGCTGTACAACCGCCTCCGCGCCACCCCCTCGGGGGACGCCGTCGCGCGCACGGTGATCTTCGGCGGCAAGGCGGCGCCCGGCTACGCCGTCGCCAAGCTGATCATCAAGCTGATCAACGACGTGGCCGACATCGTCAACCACGACCCGCGCCTCGGCGGACGCCTGAAGGTGGTGTTCATGCCCAATTACGACGTGTCCACCGCGGAGGACATCATCCCCGCGGCGGATCTCTCCGAGCAGATCTCCACCGCCGGCACCGAGGCGTCCGGCACCGGCAACATGAAGCTGGCGCTCAACGGCGCGCTCACCATCGGCACGCTGGACGGCGCCACCATCGAGATCCGCGACGAGGTGGGACAGGACAACATCTTCATCTTCGGCCTCACCGCCGAGGAGGTCGGGCGGCTGCGCGCCGGCGGCTACCGCCCGCTGGACGTCTATCACGCCCAGCCGGAACTGAAGCAGGCGCTGGACATGATCGGCTCGGGCTACTTCTCGCCGGACGAGCCGGAGCGCTTCAGGCCGGTGGTGGACGCGCTGCTCCAGCACGGCGACCACTACCTGGTGCTGGCCGATTACGCCTCCTACATCGCCTGCCAGAGGGACGTCGACGCGACGTACCGCGACCAGGACCGATGGGTTCGCAAGGCGATCCTGAACGTCGCCTGCATGGGGCGGTTCTCCAGCGACCGCACCGTCCTGCAATACGCCGCGGAGATCTGGCATACCAGGCCCGTGCTCCCGCCCGGCGGAATGGGTCAGCCGGACGCGGCCCTGTGACCGGCCTGTCCCGTCGCAGGCTGGGATCAGGTTCTCGACGCCGAGGAGGGCGGCGGCGTTGGTGACGCGAACGATGCGGGGGACCGAGACGCCCCCGAACGAAGCCTGGGCGAGCGGAGCCGCGGTGGCGCCCCATCTCGTCTTCCTGCCGTCCCGTGGGGCGCCGCGCTTGTTCCTGTGGGGCGCGGGAGCAGGGGCCTCCGCCCTCTCCGCCTGCGGCGAGCCGGCGCGGGCCCGCCTCGTGGACGAGACGCTGCTGCCGCGCCAGATCGAGGGCGTCGCGATCCCCCTGCTCGACGCCCTGCCCCGGCTGGCGGCGATGACCACCGCGGAGATGGAGCGCGCGCCGGCCTCAGTGGCCGCCTGGAGCCTGGCGGCGAAGCTGGCGCTGGACCTCGTGGGGCGCGAGCGCCTGGTCCCGCGCGTCGTGCCCGCGGACGCGGACACCGAGGCGCGCTTCGCTGTCGCGCTCGCGCTCCCCGACGATGCAGAACGGGTGGCGGCGCTGGCCAAGACCTTCCCGCTGGCCGCCCACGCCGTGCCCGTGACGAATGGCGCGCGGCCCTCCAGCGGCGCCCGCCGGCGGGGCCGCCCGAAGGCGACGGACGAGGCGGCGGACGTGTGGGCCCCGGAAGCGCTCCTCCGGGCTTTCCTGGACGCGACGGCTGACGCGCTCGTCCGCGCCGCCACGGGGCCCGTCGCGCCGGCCCGGGCGAGCCGGAGCAAGGACGCGCACGTGTCGTGGGAGCGGCGCCTTGTCGCCGCGCTCTCCGGCCCCGACGCGGCCTTCGCCCCCCAGGGGTTCCAGGAGCGAGCCCTCCTCGGCGAGCTCGACGCCTGGGCCCGGCCGGCGCTCGGCGCGGAGCTGGGAGCGCCGCGCGCCTGCTTCCGGCTTGACCTCCCCGACAGCGAGGGCGCCGAGCCGCCGAGGCGCGGGCGGGCGGACGATGCCTTCCCGCTCCGGTTCTTCCTCCAGGCCGCGGACGATCCCAGCCTGCTCGTCCCGGCCGCCGAGGTGCTCAGCGGCCGCGGGCAGGGGCTGCGGCGCCTGGGTCGCGCGTTCCACGCGGCCGAGGAGCATCTGCTCCGCGCGCTCGCCGCGGGCGCACGGCTGTTCCCGCCCATCGGGCGGGGGCTCCGCGAGGCGAGGCCCGAGGCGGTGCTCCTCGAGCCGGGCGAGGCCTGGGCATTCCTCGCCGATGGCGCCCCCGCGCTGGCCGAGGCGGGCATGGGCGTCATCCTCCCCGCGGAGCTGACCCGGTCCGGGCAGCGGCGCCTGCGGCTTCGCATGCGCGTCGGCGGGAACACGACGGGCGCGGCCGGGACCGTGTCCGGCACGAGCGCCCTGGGGCTCGGCGAGGTGATGTCGTTCCGCTGGGAGGCGGCGCTCGCGGGCGAGACGCTCTCGGAGCGCGACCTCCTTGCCCTCGCCAGGCTCAAGGCGCCGCTCGTCCGCTTCCGCGGCCAATGGGTGGCCGTCGATCCCGCGGAGCTGGAGGAGGCCCGGCGGCTTCTCGCCGCGGGCGGGGGCAACCTCGCCGCGCATGAGGCCCTGGCCGCCGCGCTTGGCGGCGGAGCGCGCCGGCCTGATACACGGCTGCCCATCGACGTCGTCGCGGAAGGAAACCTCGCCGGCGTGGTCGCCCGGCTGCGGGACGGCGCCGCCGCGGGCAGCACGTCCGTCCCGCGCGACTTTCACGGCACGCTCCGCCCCTACCAGGAGCGCGGCCTGGGCTGGCTGGTGCAGATGGCCGACCTCGGCCTCGGCGCCTGCCTCGCCGACGACATGGGGCTCGGCAAGACCATCCAGCTCCTCGCGTTCCTGCTCCACCGGCGCGCCGCGCGGCCCGAGGAACGGCGTCCGGCGCTGCTTGTCTGCCCGACCTCGGTGGTCGGCAACTGGGAGCGCGAGATCGCGCGCTTCTCGCCCTCGCTGCCCGTTCTGCGCCACTACGGCCCGGAACGCGCGCGGTCGGCCGAGGCGCTCCAGGCGGCGCCGCCATGCGCGCTCGTGATCACCACCTACGGTCTCATGCGGCGTGACGGGGAGATCCTCGGCGCCGTCGACTGGTCGGCGGCGGCGCTCGACGAGGCGCAGAACATCAAGAACGCCGCGTCCCGCACCGCCCGCGCGGCGCGGACCCTCCGGGCGGGCTTCCGCGTCGCGCTCACCGGGACGCCCGTCGAGAACCGCCTCGCCGAGCTGTGGTCAATCTCCGAGTACCTGAACCCGCGCCTGCTCGGGCCGCTCGAGACCTTCCGGCGCGAGGTCGCCGTCCCCATCGAGCGCTACGGGCGCGACGACGTCGCCGAGAGCCTGAAACGCGTCATCCGGCCGTTTCTCCTGCGCCGGCTCAAGAGCGACCCGGCGGTGATCCAGGACCTGCCGCCCAAGCAGGAGATGACGGTCATCTGCACGCTCACGCGCGAGCAGGCCTCGCTGTACCAGGCGGCGGTGGACGAGGCGCTGCGCCGGATCGAGTCCTCCGACGGCATCCAGCGCCGCGGCCTGGTCCTCGCCCTCATCACCGCGCTCAAGCAGATCTGCAACCACCCCGCGCAGTACCTGGGGGAGTCGGGCCCGCTCGCCGGACGCTCGGGGAAGCTCCAGCGCCTGTACGAGATGCTCGAGGAGGTGATCGCCTCGGGGGAGCGCGCCCTCGTCTTCACCCAGTTCAGGGAGATGGGGGACCGGCTCGTCGCCGAGCTGTCTCGCGGGCTCGGGACCGAGGTGCCGTTCCTCCACGGCGGGGTCTCGCGGGCGGCGCGGGACGCCATGGTGCTCAGGTTCCAGGAGGATTCCCGCGCGCCCCAGGTCTTCGTGCTCTCGCTGAAGGCAGGCGGGACGGGCCTGAACCTCACGGCCGCGAGCCATGTCTTCCACTTCGACCGCTGGTGGAACCCGGCGGTCGAGGATCAGGCCACCGACCGTGCCTACCGCATCGGGCAGACGCGGGCGGTGCAGGTGCGCAAGCTCCTGTGCGCCGGCACCGTCGAGGAGAAGGTCGACCAGATGCTGGAGAAGAAGCGCGACCTTGCCTCGCGCATCGTCGGTCAGGGGGAGCAGTGGATCACCGAGCTCGACGACGCCGCGCTGCGAGACCTCTTCTCGCTCGCGCCCGGCGCCGTCGTCGCCGGCGACGAGGCCGACCGCGAGGAGGACGACGGCACCGGCGCGCCACGGCCCGGGCCGCGCCGCCGCGGCCGGGAGCGCGCGGGCGTGGGGGGGCGCCCGTGAGCCGCCGGGGCGGGTGGGACTGGTACCCGAGGCCGGCGCCCAAGCGGCCGCCGCCGACGCGGGGCATCAAGGTCAAGAAGATCGGCGCCACGTGGTGGGGGCAGCGGTGGATCGAGGCGCTCGAGCGGCTCTCGCGGAATTACTCGAACCGCCTCGCGCGCGGGCGCACGTATGCCCGCGCCGGGCGCGTCCACGACCTCGAGGTCGAGCCGGGGCGGGTCACCGCGCGCGTCACCGGATCGCGTCCGACGCCGTACACGGTCACGCTGCGCATCGCCGCGCTCGACGCCGCGGCCTGGGAGGAGGCCACGTCCGAGATGGCCAAGCAGGCCATCTTCGCCGCCGAGCTCCTCGCCGGCCAGATGCCGAAGGACATCGACCAGGCATTCCGCGCCGCGGGCCGGAGCCTGTTCCCGGCGAACGAGAAGGACCTCCGAACCGACTGCTCATGCCCCGACTGGGCCAACCCCTGCAAGCACGTCGCGGCCATGCACTATGTCCTGGGCGAGGCCTTCGACAAGGACCCGTTCCTCCTCTTCGAGCTGCGCGGGCGCGGCAAGGATCAGGTGCTCGGCGCCCTGAGGAAGCTCCGCGCCGGGGGAGACGGCGCGGCGGGCCCGGCGAGCGAGGCCGCGCCCGCCCGCGAGGCGATCCCGGCCGTCTCCCTCGCGGGCCAGGTCCCCGGAGACTTCGAGCGGTGCCGCGGTCCCGTCGGGCACCTGCGCTTCCGCATCGAGCCGCCCGCCCTACCCGCCGCGCTGCTGCGCCAGCTCGGCGCCCCTGCCTCCTGGTCCCTGGACACGGCGCCTGTCGATCTCCTCGGGCCGCTCTACCAGGCGGCGGGCGCCCTCGCTCGCGACCTCGCCCTCCGCCCAGGCGACGAGCCGCCGCCGCCGATCAAGTGAGCCGGGTCCGCGCTCCCGCTACACCTCTTTCTAGCGAGGCTTCGCCTGTGGGGGCCCATCGTGCGGATGCGCGAGCCCGCGACGGCGGGCGCCCGCGTCGGAAGCCGAAGGACGTGGAGGCAGAGAGGTCAGAGGCTCCATGGTCTCTCCCTCCATGCCGACGCACGTCGATCCCGTCGCCCTCTATCTCGAAGGCCTTCGCGACGTCGAGGGGATCTCGCAGCCGCCCGCCGGCCGACGGCCCGTCCCTATTCCCCACGTGACGGAGGACGGAGCGCTTCATCCGCCCGGGGCTCGCCTGGCCTGGCCGGTGGCCTGCCAGCGCCGGTAGCGGGGGACATTCGGCACCCGGCCGAGAGGAGGTACGGTCATGCAAGGGATGGACCGACGGCAATTCCTTCGCGTGTCGGCCGGGCTCCTCGGCGCCGGGTGCTGCGCCTGCGCCGCCCCGCTCGCGGATCAACCGGTGGCCGCCGGACGCGCGGCCCCGGCAGAGGCGAAGGGAGGGTACGGCGGACCGATCATCGACTGCCATTCCCACGCCGGCGGCGCGCACGGCTACGACGAGGATGCCCTCCTGCGCGTGATGGACCAGGCCGGCGTCAGCCGGGTCGTCACCTTCGGGGCCAGCCCGGGCAGGGCCGCGCACGAGCGCGTGATCCCCATCGCCTATGTGGGAGGAGGCTTCGGCGGCGCGGACCTCCGCTCCCGGTTGAAGGACGGCGCCTTCCGCGGGCAGAAGCTCTCGGTGCGCCACTTCCCCTTCCCCATGCAACCGGGCGGGACGCACGGCTCGGCCACCGATTCCACGGTGCGCGCCGCTGCGGCCCTGGCTGCGGAAGCGAGGAGGCCGCTGACGCTCCACCTCGATGGCCCCCGGACCGACGATCTCGCCGCTCTGTGCCGCGAGTTTCCCGACGCCCCGATCATCTGGGCGCATGCGGGGACAACGCCGCCCCGCTTCGGCGGGGGCGCGACGCCCGGGCAGGTGCGCGCGATGCTGGACGCGCACGCGAACCTCCACATCGACATGTCGGCACGCGCCGTCGGCTGGATGGGGCCGATCGCGCTCCCCGAGTGGGAAGACGTCTTCCTGGCGCATCCCGGCCGCATCCTCTTCGGAGTGGACGTCTTCCAGGCGCGGTTCTTCCCGCTGGTCGCGAGCGCCGTGACGGAGTGGAGGGAGCTGCTCGGCAAGCTGCCGGCACCGGTGGCCGCGCAGATCGCCCACGGCAACGCCAAGCGCCTGTTTCTCGGCTGAGCCAAGGCCGGCTCGCTGCGTGCGCGGGAGCGGAAGTCGCGGCCGCCCTAGCAGGCCGCTAGAGGTTCGTGGGGTGGGCGGGGCGCTCGTCCGTCAGCGCCCGCTCGAGCGCCGCCGCGAGCAGCCGGTCATGCTCGTGGGTGGCGGCGAAGATCCGGCACTGCGCGACCTTCCCGGGAAGGTATTTCAACAGCTCCTTCAGCGGCTCGGCCGAGACGCTCCGGGCCGCCGAGTCGTAGATGTAGATCTGCCGGTCCTTCATCCCGATGGGGTTGAGGGGGCGCGGGTCCTGCTGGGCCATGTCGATCTTGAACGGGAAGGTCCGCAGCGCCGGGGGCAGGTGCTCCCGCACGAGGGCTTCCACGTCCTCGGCCTTCATGAAGCTCTGGCCGCGGCGCGGCTCGAAGATGTCGAGCACGACCTCGTGGGACATGCGCCACTTGAGCCGCCGCTCGAGGACCTGCCGCCACTCCAGGCCGAGCGCCCGCCGCTCCGCGTCCTCGGCCTCGGGCCAGCGCGCGACCTCCTCGAGGAGCGTCCACTCCGTCATGTGCAGGTACGGCGCGAGGTCCTTGTTGAGGTCGTACGGGAAGATCAGCCGCATGGTGTCCCGGAAGATCTCCTTGAGGTGCAGGTCGATCCCGCGCGTCGTGCGGTGGTAGTACACGTTCGTGTACATGTAGAACCGCGCGTTGAGGAACATCATGAAGGCCTGGATGCCGCCGCGATCGAGGGTGAGCCCCTTGTCGCTGAAGAACGAGTAGTAGATGATCCGGTCCACGTCGATGGGGCCCACGGCCACGCCACACATGTACGAGTCGCGGAGCACGTAGTCCATGTTGTCGGCCGTGTAGATCCCGGACAGCAGCGGCTTGAGGTGGGCCAGCCAGCGCGGGTGCTCGGCCTCGGGCTCCGAGAAGCTCTTCCCCATGAGGTAGCAGATCCAGTCGGGATCGATCGCCTCGCCCGGCTCGAAGGGGCCCGAGGGGCTGCGCGTGAGTCCCCGCAGCAGGTCCCCCAGCGCCTCGCGGATGATGCGCTGCCCGACCTTCTCGTGCGTCAGCCCGAAGTCGGCGAGGAAGTTGTCGTCGAAGAAGTGGCCGAAGGGGCCATGCCCCACGTCGTGCAGGAGCCCCGCCATCCGCAGGAGCTCCTCCAGCAGGGCCGCCGACGGGGCGTCGGGGAACTCCGCCTTGAGCGAGGGGTGCAGCTGCTGCGCGAAGCGGCCGGCCAGGTGCATGGCGCCCAGGGAATGCTGGAAGCGGGTGTGCTCGGCCGCGGGGAACACCCAGCGCGCGGACTGCAGCTGCGGCACCCGCCGCAAGCGCTGCATCCACGCCGAGTCGATGAGGTCCTGCTCCGTGCTCTCGCCGGGGATCCCGTCCGGGCGCGTGTAGAGGATGTAGCGGTGGATGGGGTCGGCGATGAGCCCGCGTCCCTGGTAGGTGTCGATCCCCTGCATGCCGTCAGGCTAACCTACTTCTCCGTCGTCCGGTAGACGCGGTACCGGTCCGCCGGGCGCACCGTGATGGACTGCCGCCGGGCCTCGCGCTCGACGACGATCTCGACCGGCTCGCCGACCCGGTGCTCCCAGAGCCGCGCGTAGAACTCCGCCTGGCTCGCCACGCTCCGCCCGCCAACCGTCACGATCGCATCGCCGCGGCGGAACCCCGCCGCCGCCGGGCCCGCGGGGGTCACGCCGAGCACCACCACGCCGCCGCCGTCCTGCGTCTCGGTCCAGAGCCCGAGCCACGGACGCGGCCGGCGGCTCTCTCCACGCGGCCGCGCGCCAGGAGCTCATCCTTGCCCGCCAGGAACTTCTCGATACGGCCTACCTCGGGGGGTACTGCCGGTCGTAGTAGGCCTTGAACTCTCCGGACTTGATGGGCTTCCACCATGCCGCGTGGGTGCGATACCACTCGACGGTGGACGCGAGCGCAGCCGGGAAGGCGTGCGCCGGCTTCCAGCCGAGCCCGTGGACCTTGCCGCTGTCCAGCGCATAGCGCCGGTCGTGCCCCGGGCGGTCGGCCACCGGGGTGATGAGCGACTCGGGCTTGCCCAGGAGCCTGAGGATCTGCCGCGTGAGCACGACGTTCTCGACCTCGTTGTCGCCGCCGATATTGTAGATCTCGCCGTCCTTGCCTCTCCGCAGGATCAGATCGATGGCCGCGCAGTTGTCGCCGACGTAGAGCCAGTCGCGCACGTTCTTGCCATCGCCGTAGAGCGGCAGCGGCCGATCCTCGAGGGCGTTGGTGATGAACAGCGGGATGACCTTCTCCGGGTACTGAGAGGGGCCGAAGTTGTTGCTGCTGCGCGTGATCACCACCGGCAGCCGGTGGGTCGTCCAGTAGGCGCGCGCCAGCAGGTCGGCGGCGGCCTTGGAGGCGGAATACGGGTTGGACGGGTTCAGCGGGTCCACCTCCCGGGCGGCGCCGCGGCGCAGGCTGCCGTACACCTCGTCCGTGCTCACCGCGACGAAGCGCGTGAGCCGCCTCTCCCGGGCGGCCTCCAGCAGCGTGAACGTGCCCGTCACGTTGGTGCGGAGGAAGTCGTCCGCGCCGAGGTTGGACTTGTCCACGTGCGTCTCGGCCGCCATGTGGACGACGGCGTCCACGCCCGCCATGAGCTCGCGGACGAGCGCCCCGTCGCAGATGTCGCCCTTGACGAAGCGGTAGCGCGCATCGCGCTCCACGTCGCGCAGGTTCTCCGGGTTGCCGGCGTAGGTGAGCTTGTCCAGGTTGACGACGGAGTCCTCGGGATGCGCGGACAGGACGTGGCGCACGAAGTTCGACCCGATGAAGCCCGCCCCCCCGGTGACGAGAATCTTCATCCCGCGACCGAACACGTGTTCACGCCGGGCCAAATGGCGAGCCAGACGAGGCCCGAGCAAGGAGCCGGCCGAGGCGTACTCGGTCGCACGTTGAGCGCCGGCGACGAGCGAGAACGAAGTATGGCGAAGTCAGTTGGCACGGCGTCATCCGCGGGCCGGCTCCCAGATCTCCGCCCCGGCAAAGTCCCAGGGCAGGCGCCCCTCCTCGCACTGGGCGGGATCCGCCGTGAACTGGGTGTCGACGAAGTAAATGATGCACCCCCGCGCCGGCCCCAGGTTGCGAACGCCGTGGGCCACCCCGGGCGGGATCCGCACGAGCCGCGCGCTGCCGTCGCCGAGGACCAGACGCCGGCAGGCGTTCTCCGTCGGGGAGCCCGCTCGGACGTCCAGCAGCACGAGCAGCATCTTGTCGCCGGGCGGGACGAACCAGACGTCCGTCTGACGCCGGTGCAGGTGGAAGGCCTTGATCACGCCCGGGTCCATCTCGCTGTAATTGATCTGCTGGACCACGAAGCCGGGGAAGGCCGCATGGGCGCCGGCGGAGAGCCGGCCCAGCTCGGTGAACATGCCCCCGTCGTCGGTGAAACGCGCGAGGTCCACGATCTCGACGCCCGCGATCGGCGGCCGCGCCGCGTAGTCCTGGATCGAGAAGGCGCGCGTGGCGGCGTCGCTCAGGTCCATGGGCCCGTCCAGCCTCAGATGAGGCCGACCTCGCTCCGATCGCCGAGCATGAAGTTGAAGGACCGGGGCTTGGCGACGGTCCGGTAGATCGAGGCGTTGCGCCCGATCAGGCTCGACTCGATGCGCGCGCCCACGTCGACGACGCTCGACCCCTCGAGCAGGATCGAGTGCTCCACCTCGCTGCCCCGCACGGTGACACCATCGCCGATGGAGGTGAAGGGGCCGATGTACGCGTGCTCGATCACCGCCCCCTTGCCGATGATGGCGGGGCCGCGGACCGTGCTCTTGAGGATGCGGGCCCCCTGCTCGACGACGACCTTGCCGAGGATCTCCGAGTCCGCGACCGTGCCGTCGCTGTGGGGAAGCAGGGTGTCGAGAATGATGCGGTTCGCCTCCAGGAGATCCTCGAGCCGTCCCGTGTCCTTCCACCACCCCTCGATCACGTGAGGGCGCACGACCTGGCCCGCGTCGATGAGCCACTGGATCGCATCCGTGATCTCGAGCTCCCCCCGCGCCGAGGGTGTGATGGCCTTGACGGCCCGGAAGATGGAGGCGTCGAACATGTAGACGCCCACCAGCGCCAGGTCCGACGGCGGCGTCTCGGGCTTCTCGATGAGTCGCACCACCTTGCCGTCCCGCAGCTCGGCGACCCCGAACTGGCTCGGGTTGGGTACCCGCGCCAGCAGGATCTGGCTATTGGGCTTCTCCTCGCGGAAGCGCTCCACCAGGGGGGCGAGCTTTTCCCGGATCAGGTTGTCCCCCAGGTACATGCAGAAGGAGTCTGCTCCGATGAAGGGCTCCGAGATGAGGACGGCGTGGGCCAGACCGAGCGGGGCCTCTTGCTCGATGTAGGTCACCGAGACCCCGAAGCGACTGCCGTTCCCGACGGCCTCGCGGATCTCCCGGCGCGTATCGCCCACCACGATGCCGATCTCACGGATCCCGGAGGCCGCCAGCGCCTCGATCCCGTAGAAAAGGATGGGCTTGTTGGCCACGGGAACCAGCTGCTTGGCCGAGGTGAAGGTGATGGGCCGGAGCCGGGTTCCGCGCCCACCCGAGAGGATTAAGCCTTTCATTCGCGGGCCGATTATAGCAATCTTTCCCGTGTAGAAACAGCGGGCCCGGAATTACCAACACACCCGATCGGGAATGCTGGTAATCTGGACAGACAGACAGCCCGGACGACGGCGACTGGAATCGCGCGGTGGATAAGCCGCGCGCGAGCTCCCGGCAGGGGCAGACGGACGGACAGCCCGGGTGACGGCGACTGGGATCGCCCGGTGGATAAGCCGCGCGTGAGATGCCGGCGGGGGCGGGCGGGCGACAGCCCGGGTGCCCGCCCCAGGTGAAGAAGGCGGGCGATAGCCCGGGTGCCCGCCCCGGATGACGGCGACTGGGATCGCGCGGTGGATAAGCCGCGCGAGCTTCAGGCGTGGGCGGACGGACAGCCCGGATGACGGCGACTGGGATCGCCCGGTGGACAAGCCGCGCGGGAGATCCCGGCGGGGGCGGGCGGGCGATAGCCCGGGTGCCCGCCCCAGGTGAAGAAGGCGGGCGATAGCCCGGGTGCCCGCCCCAGGTGAAGGACCGACAACATGAAAACGCTCAAGCAGATGCTGGCCGAAGCCAGGCAGGTCATCCCCGAGCAGGGACCGGCCGAGCTCAAGAAGCGGCTCGACGCGGGCGAGCCCGTGGTGGTCGTGGACGTGCGGGATCCGGACGAGTACCGCGACGGCCACATCGAGGGCTCGGCCAATATCAGCCGCGGCTTCCTCGAGTTCCGCATCGGCACCGTGGCCTCGGAGCCCTCGACACCCATCGTCCTCTACTGCCAGACGGGCCTGCGCTCCGTGCTCGCCGCCCGGCAGCTCAAGGAGCTCGGCTACGAGCACGTGGTCAACCTCCAGGGGGGCTTCCAGAAGTGGGCCCAGTCGGGACTCCCCGTGGTCAAGGACCAGCCGCTCTCGACCGAGCAGATCCAGCGCTACAGCCGCCACTTCCTCCTGCCGCAAGTGGGCGAGAAGGGCCAGCGCAAGCTCCTCCGCTCCAAGGTGCTCCTGATCGGCGCAGGGGGACTCGGCTCTCCCACGGCGCTCTACCTGGCCGCGGCCGGCGTGGGAACCATCGGGCTCATGGACGGCGACGTGGTGGATGTCTCGAACCTTCAGCGCCAGATCCTCCACACCACCGCCAACGTGGGCCGTCCGAAGGTGGAGTCGGGCAGCGAGATGATCCGGGCCCTCAACCCCGACGTCAACGTCATCCCGCTGCCCATGCGCATCGACGTGGACAACGTGATGGACATCATCAAGGACTACGACCTGGTGGTGGACGGTTCGGACAACTTCGACACCCGTTACCTGGTCAACGACGCCTGCTACCTCGGCGGCAAGACCAATGTCCACGGCTCGATCTTCCAGTTCGAGGGCATGGCGACGGTGTTCGCCCCGGACCAGGGGCCGTGCTACCGCTGCCTCTACCCGACGCCGCCCCCGCCGGGGCTCGTCCCCAGCTGAAGCGAGGCGGGTGTCCTGGGCGTGCTCCCAGGCGTGATCGGGCTGGTGCAGGCGACAGAGGCAATCAAGGTGCTGCTGGGGGTGGGCGAGACCCTGATCGGGCGGCTCCTGACCTACGACGCTCTCGGGATGCGCTTCCGCGAGGTCCGGCTGCGGCGCGACCCCAACTGCCCCGTGTGCGGCCAGCACCCGAGCATCACGGATCTGTCCATCCACCGGGAGGGGGGAGCGGTGGCCTGCGCCATCGACAACAACGGCCAGCCGACGGCCGCCAGCGCGCCAGCCGCCAAGGCGGGAGGGTGAGGAGAGCCCCCGGGCCGGCGGGGCGCAGCCGGGCGGGGCCCGCTACTTCTTCGTCGCGGCCCGCTTGGCGATGATGTGGCCCTTGATCTGGTCGTAGGTCGCCTCGGGCACGATCTGCTTGGCCTGTTCCCTGGCCGCCGACGTGGTACATGAGAGCCATGAGAGCGACCCCGGTCGCGGCGCTGGCGTTCCTGGTGGGTCTGGGACTGCCGGCAGCGCCGGGCCGGGCCGCCGAGACGGTCGAGCACGTCATCACGTTCGAGGGCGTCCAGGTACGCGTCCCGCCGCGTCTGACCGGCGCGCTGGATCGGCCCGCAGCCGAGCCCGGCCGCGAGGACTACGCCGATGCCGTCACCGTCGCGCCCGGCGGAGCGCTGGCCTTCGCCCCCGGCCGCGGGCGCGTCAACCCGAGCTTCGTCGAGCGCGGCTTCGTCGTCGAGGCGTTCTGGGCCGTCAAGACCGGCACGCCCGAGGGCCGCTTCGTGCCCGCGCATTTCCACCCGCACGACCTGGCCACGGGCTTCGAGGCCCAGCACTGGGGCTACAGACACGAGCTGCACGGGGTTTACATCCGCGCGCTGGACGGAAGGCTCTTCTGGCTGAAGAGCCTGCGCTACCGTGTCACGCGGAATCGCGAGCTCAAGGATCGCTCGCAGAGCATCGAGGGCTTCTCGAACTTCAACGTGAACGTGCTCATCGGCACGAGGTTCGACCCGCGACTGTCGATCCGCACGCAGCTCACGGCCTTCCCCGTCGGCCCCCCCCTCGGCAACGATCCCGGCCTGCCGTTCCTCACGCTGCCGATCCTCGGCTTCGAGCGGGTCACCGAGGCATTCATCGCCAGCTCTGCCAGCGTGGACCTGGACGACATCGTCCTGGTGGCAGCTCCGGCGCATGAGGGAGATGTGACGCCTGAGGCCTCCGAGCCCGGCGGCGAGGCACCGGAAGCAGAGCGACGCTGAGGCCTCGCGATCCGCCGCGCGCGCGCCCGTCGGCGGGCGACGCGGACGCCCCCGGCCCCCGGATCAGGCTTCGGCGAGCAGGCGCCGCTCTCCCTGGAGCGCCCGGATCGGCGAGACGTCCTGCACGACCTCCATGGTGCCCAGGTAGGCGCCGCCAGGCCCGCGCACCGCGAAGTAGCGGATGTGGACCTTCATGTCCCGGAAGTCGATCCAGAACTCGGCCGCATCGCGCCGGCCCGCCTTGAAGTCGGCCACGATCCGGTTCACCAGGTGCAGGCTCTTCTCCGGGTGGCACTCCTGGACCTTCATGCCGATGGCGCCGCGCGAGCGCGGGAAGATCTTGTCCCGGTTCTCGTGGCTGAAGTAGCGCACCGTGTCGTCGGCATCCACGAACGAGATCTCCACCGGCAGGGTGTTCAGCATGGCGGCCAGGACCGCGCGGTCGAGTCCGTACGACAGGTCCTTGATCTCGCCGGCCTCGATCAGGCGGGCGGCCAGCACGGCATACCGCTGGTGGGTGTCCGCCCCCTGCCGGGCCTCGACGGCGCCGATGCCCCGGACGATCGCGGCCTCGTCGGCCCCGTCCAGCACGCGCATCGCCATCGGGTAAAGGATGTCGTTCTCCTTCCAGTAGTGGCTCTTCAGCAGCGAGGAGTACTCGCGGAAGGCGTCGCGCAGCCCGGGGGCCGCCGCCGAGTCCCCGGCCAGATACGCCTCGGCCGCCGCCCTGACGCGGCTCAGCAGCCGGCGACTCTGCTCGTGCTCGGCCAGCATCACCGCCAGCGGACCGCCGCCACGCGGGACGCCGCGGCGCTCCAGCAGGGGGAAGAGATGCTCCTCCTCCTTCTTGTTGTGCGTCCCGTCCGCGTACTCCACGAAGTAGTCCACCACCCCGCGCACGACGTCGGCCGGGGGCGCATCCGAGGCGTGGAGCACCCGGTCCACGGCGTCGATCACCTTCTCGGTCGTCGAGTGGTCGTCCATCAGCAGCTCGAACCAGCGCCGGCCCACGTGCTCCTCCTGTGGCTGAGTGCCGGAGGCGGCCGCCGCCCTGCGGCGCGGCCTGCATCCTGGCGCCATCGTAGCCCGATCTCGGGCCGAGCAGGTATGACCCGGGTCACAAGGCCGGACGGAGGGAGGGTGCTGTGGCGGAGGCTCGCGAGATGGTGTGGCGCGCCCGGATCACGCTCAGGCCGAGCCCTCCCCGATGGGCAGGTATCGGATGTGGTGCCGCCCCCTGCACGGCGAAGGTCCCGCCCGCCACCGCCGGCGGTCACGCGGCCCCGGTTCGCGCCGACCCGCGTGGACCTGAGGCGCCAGGGCCACTGGCCACGCGCGCCCCGCGACGCGACGCGCCTGCTCCCCCTCCCCAGCGCCATTCGCCAGGGGGCGGCTGACGTGCAGGTACACAGTGGTGCGGGCGGGGGGATGGAAGACCCGGGTGATGGTCCAGCGCTCCGCGCGCCTGAGCCCGGATCACCTGAAGGTTGCGGTCGAGTGGCTGGCGCAGCCGGGCGTTTCCGGGGACGCAGCCGGCACCAGGACCGGCACCGCCCAGTGAGGTGCGTGAAGGCGCTGTCGTGGAGGTGCGCGGGATTGAATGGCGCGCCCGGAGGGAATCGAACCCCCGACCGTCGGCTTAGAAGGCCGATGCTCTATCCAACTGAGCTACGGGCGCACAAGGACTTAGCCGACACCCCGCCCCCTGAGTCTACCCCGCTTTGTGCTGATTTTGTGCTGAACGCAGCGCGCCAACTTCACCGGACGGCACCACAATGAACGCGCCCGTCCCTCACGCCCTTCCCTCCTGCAATGAGCGCCGCGCCGACAAGGCAGGCTGGCCGAGTGCCCCCACTCCCCCGACCCCGGGGGTGCCCGGCGTGTACCGCACCCGGTTCCCTGGACAGTCGTGAAGACAGTTCCGCGGGCCTGATTCGGGAGATACCCCGATATGGCTCGACGCGTCGGCGTTGATCCTCGGCCTCCTCCTCGCTGTTCCTCAAGATCTCGGCCTCGGGGTGACCGGCGTCGCTGGGCTCACCCTGATCGTCCGCTCCGAGCAGGGCGGTCGGGTGAGCGCGGAGCGGGTTATGTCGGACGCTCCCGGGCGACCGGGGCGCGCGGGGGGGGCTGCGGGTCAGGCGCGGCGCTGCAGGCGGCGCAGCAGGGCTGTCGCCCGGCCGCCGGTGAGCGCGCGGTCCAGCGACTTCGCCCGGGCGGGGGTCACGCCGAGGCGGGACAGCCGTGCCCACACGCGCGCGTCGATCCGGCCCAGCGCGGAGTCGGCCCAGGCGCTCCGCCTCAGCGCGCTGTCGATGGCGCGCACCACGGGGCCGTCGCCGTCGCGCGCGCGCAGCTGACGGGCCAGGTCTTGCCACCGGGGCCGGATGAACTCGCCGAGGGGAAGTTGCTCCACCAGCCGCGGGTCGATGACGCGTGGGAACTGCTCGGCGCGCTCGAGGGCGCCATGCGCCGCCAGGGTGACCATCGTCCGCAGGCACTTCTCGCAGCGCCCGCAGTTGTACTGGCCGTCCGGGTTCTTCCAGCAGACGCGCAGGATGCGGAGGGCGATCGGGCTCGCCGCCACGACGCGCATCTTCTCCGGCTTCGGGAGCTCGGCCCCGTCATGACGGATCTCGAGCGTCTCCGTCGACCACAAGGGATCGAGCGACGGATGGGTGCCCCAGGGGCGGAGCTCGAGGAACTCGTAGGACGACGCGATGAGCACGGTGTCGAACAGTTCGCCCAGGGCCAGGGCCACGCTCGCCAGCACGGTGCCGTGGGCGGACTCCCAGGGCAGGTGCGCGATGGCCGCGCGGGCATTGGTGATCACGGGCAGGAGCCGCAACCCGGCGTGCGCCGCCACCTCCCCGGCGCGGGTCCTCACGGTCTCGAAGAGCCGGCGGTCCTCGACCGGGATGTCGAAGCCGTGGACGAGCACGAGGTGCGTGATCCGCCGGACATCCCCGACGGGATAGCGGGCCAGGTTCTTGAGCACGGTGTGGAAGGAGTCCACGCCCCCCGAGAAGAACGCACCCGTCTGTGGCTCGCGCCGCTCGCGAGCGACCGCCGGGGCCGTGATCTCGATCTCGTCGAGGGGGGGCATACCGCCCCAATCGCGATAGAGGCGCATGATCCGCCGGGTGGAGCCGAGCAGCATGGCGGAGACCTCGGCCTCGATCCTGAGGGGAGCGCCGCCGGACATGGCGGCCAGGAGCAAGACCGGCAGGAACGCATCGCCGCCGGCGGCCAGAGCGGCGGCGTGTTCGACGGGCACCCGGAACCAGAGCCGCGGCGGGAGGTCGCTCCCGCCCCCGGTGACGCGAGCCGAGAGCTCCGCGCCGGAGGCGTCGGCAGCGATCCGGACGTCGTCGACGACGATGGGATCCCGGCCATGGGGCGAGCGGGTGGGCCTCCTGGCGCCTCCAGGGCTCTGTCGGTGGGCCGGGGCGACACCGTCCACTCGGTGGCTCAGCCTCCTTGCCCCTCGGGGCTCCTCGGAGCGCTCGGGACGAGGCGCGGCCGAAAATCAGCGGCCCCCCAGGCGCCGGCGACCCCCCTCGCCGCGGGGCGGCTGAGGCCGGGTCCACGGCAGGCATGCTGCGCCGCCCGCCGCGGTGTCGTCAAGGAAGCCCAGGGTCTGCGCTATTGTCATGCCAGAGCGGGCCTGACGCACAGATAATCGACCGACGAGGCGTGGCGGCGCGCCCGGACCGCCCCGGCCCGCTGGGGGTCCCGGGGCTCGGCGTCCCATGCAGACATCGGAGCGACCGCAGAGCATGGGGGGGACTGACATGCCCAGGAAACGGACGGCGTCGAGAGGAAGATCTCGCTCGCGGCAGAGAGGATCTCTCGCGGAGCCGAGGCCCATTCCCGGGCCCGATGCCTTCAGGGATTTGCAGGAGCGCACCCACGTTCGATCCCAGGCCGCCACACTTCTCTTGATCGGATCCCACCTGCGCGGAGACGCCCTGGCGACGCAAGCTCGAGCGGAGGCCGCCAGGAGCCTCGTGCGCTCGGGCGTTCCGGGGGCCGTCCAGCCGCTCCCCGACGAAGATGTTCGGGCGCTCGGCTTTCCGGGTCTGCCAGCAGGCACGCCACGCTTCCGCCCGGAGGACCTGCAACAGGTGTCGGGGACGCGCTTCGCGGCTGCGCCGGCGGCGGAGCCGCGCCCACCTGAGTTGCGAGCCGCCGGGAGGCGTCTGCTCCCGGTTGCGCAGGCGTTCTACCGAAGCGCGAGCGCGGAAACGGCGGCGGCCCTGCTCGAGGTCAGCCTCCGGCATCCGCACGAGCTCGTGCGCGTGTCGGCAGCGGCCTCCTACTTCGAGGTGACGACCAACCCGGTGCGGGCGATTCGAGCACTGGCACACGGCGTGCGCAGCGGCGATCCACTCACGAGAGACGTGGCCGCGCATGCGCTGGCGCACGTCGATCCCGGGAATCCGGCCCTCGTGAAGCTGCTCGCGTCCAGGACGAGGCGCTCGACCCGGAAGCGCTCGCGTACGAGCCTGATCGTGCACGGCACCTGGGCGAGGACGTCGGCGTGGTGGCAGCCTCCCAACGGCGACTTCTGGCGGTACGTCCACGACACCGTGGATGCGAATCTGTATGGTGCCCAGGACCGCTTCGAGTGGTCCGGCGGGTACAGTGACGCCGCGCGCGCGCTGGCCGGCAACGACCTCTCGGCGTGGGTGCAGCAGCACAATCTCCAGGGGCTGGACCTGTTCACGCACAGTCACGGGGGAAGTGTCGCGATGCTCGCCACTCACGCCGGCACCAGGGTCGGGCGCATGGTCTTGCTCAGCTGTCCGGTCCACTGGCCGCAATACACGCCTGCGTCCACCCTCGTGGGCTCGGTGGTCTCCGTGCGCGTGCACCTGGATCTGGTCATCCTGGCCGATCGGGGCGGCCAGCGGTTCAACGACACCCGAATTCGTGAGAATGTTCTCCCCATCTGGTTCGACCACTTCGCCGCGCACGATCCGGACGTGTGGCGGCAGTACGACGTGCCGGCCATGCTGTAAGGGATCGGGCAGCTTCCAGGCGCGCTAAGATGACCGTATGGGGCCCCTGCAGGCGGCGCGGCTGTTCGCGCTGAGGTCGGTCTGGAGCGCCACTGGCTTGCGATCTGCCGGCCGGGCGCTCGTCGATGCATTGGGTTCGCCGGACGAAGGCGTTCGAAGCGTCGCAGGCATGTTTCTCGTCCAGGGCGGGAAACGGGCGGAGCCCCTCATCGCGGAAGCCATTCATCGCCGCCAGAACCTGCCGACCGTGGCCGTCATTGCGGGTGACATCGGCGCCTTCCGGTTGGAGCCAGAGCTACGGCGTCTGACCGCGGATGCCGACCCCGAGGTCGCGCAAGCAGCGCGGGACGGGCTGCGGATCCTGGCCGCGCAACAGAACCCCGGCTCGAGTCAACGTGGATAGGCGGGTCAGCCCGGTCGCCGCGTCGCGAGACCTCGCTGGGCCGACCGCTGGGCCGACCGGCTCTTCCCCGAGTCTCCCGGCCCGGCCCCGACCGCGTCGGCGGTCCCGCGCTGGCCGGGGCCTGCGGCCGTTCCTCGCCTCCTTATCCTTCACCACGCCGCCGCCGCTGACCGGGATTCGCCTCAGGTCGGACGGGGCCTTGGTGTCCCGGCAAGCCGGGGTGTCCGCGGCGGGCTTTAGTGTTGTATACTACTACACATGCTTACCGTGCCGGAAGTTGCCGCCAAGCTTGGACGCGACCCCGAGACCGTCCGTCGCTGGATTCGCTCGGGCCGTTTGCGCGCCCGCAAGGTGGGCACGCAGCACGTGGTCGACGAAGATGACCTGAGGAGTCTCTTCAAGGGGGATGTGCTGCCGCTGCCGCCGGCCTGGAAAAAGACCAGCACGGGGGAGACCATGCCCAACGTCGTCCACTCCGTGCGGCGATCGCGCGCGGGGCGCTGATCGTGCTGGTCATAGACGCGAGCGTAGCGGTCCAGGCGTCTCTGCCCTCTGACGGGTTCGCCCTCCTCGACCAGGAAGAGCTGGTCGCGCCCGCGCTCCTGTGGTCCGAGGTTCCCTCAGTGCTCCACGAGATGGCCTGGCGCGGCACTGTCTCGCGTGGCCTCGGGCGCGCAGCGCTCGAGCGCTTTCTCGCCGCGCCGATCGGGGCCAGGCGTCACGCGCGCCTGACGCCCGAGGCCTGGCGCATCGCCGACGAGCTCGGCTGGGCGAAGACGTACGATGCCGAGTACGTGGCGTTGGCCCACCTGCTTGGCTCGCGTCTCCTCACGCTCGACGCGCGACTCCGGCGAACGGCATCTCGCCTCGTCGAGATCCTAGGACCCACCGAGCTGTGACCCGCGGATCACCCGGGCTTCAAGAAGGCCGCGCACGCTCCTTGACGGCGCCGCTGTCGCCGGCGCAGTATCCCTCCGGGTAGAAGAGGCTCGATGCGTCCCCCGGGACGCCGATCCCCCTGAGGCTCCGGGCCCGCGGGAGCCTGCCACGCCATGCGGAGGATGACCCCATGGAGCAGAAGCTCGATCGTCAGCGCGTCCAGGACTTCGCCCGAAAGGTGTTCGGCCTGTACACGAGCAGCCTGCTCACCCTGCTCATCGACGTCGGCCACCGCATGGGGCTCTTCGAGGCGGTGGCACAGGGGCCCGGCACCAGCCGCGAGATCGCCCACCGGGCCGGGCTCGTCGAGCGCTACGCCCGCGAGTGGCTCGGCGCCATGGCGACGGGCGGCATCGTCGCGTATGACGCCGCATCGAAGACCTTCACGCTCCCGCCCGAGCACGCCGTGTGTCTGACCGGGACGTCGAGCCGCAACCTCGCGCCCAACAGCCACCTCGTGCCGATGCTGGCCGCGCGCATGCCGAAGGTGGCCGAGTGCTTCCGGACCGGTGGGGGGGTGCCGTACAGCGAGTTCCGGCCCGACTTCACCGCGTCCCAGGACGCGTCGTGGCGGCTGCTCTACGACGGGCTCCTGGTCAAGGGGTTCCTGCCCGCCGTGAAGGGGCTTCCCGATCGGCTCACGGCCGGCATCCGGGTGGCGGACGTGGGCTGCGGCACCGGGCACGCCGTCAACGTGATGGCCCGGGCGTACCCGGCCTCGAGCTTCGTCGGCTACGACTGGGGCGAGGACGCGATCGCGCTCGGCAGGGCGGAGGCGCAGGCGATGGGGCTCGCCAACGCGCGCTTCGAGGCGCTGGACATCACGCAGCTCCCTGCCGAGCCGACGTTCGACATCATCACGTCATTCGACGCGATCCACGACCAGCGCGACCCCGCGGCGGTCCTCCGGCGGATCGTCGGGGCGCTGGCGCCCGACGGCGTCTACCTCATGATCGAGCCCAAGGCCTCGAGTAACCTCGAGGACAATATCGGCAACCCGTTCGCGCCGTACATGTACGGGATCAGCGTGCTGCACTGCCTGACGGTGTCGCTGGCCGAGGGCGGCACGGGGCTCGGCACGTGCTGGGGCGAGCAGGTCGCCCGGCGGATGCTCGCGGAGGCGGGCCTCGGGCGCGTCGAGGTGGTGGACGCCCCCGGCCCGCAGAACAGCATCTACATCTGCCGGCGGTAGGGCATGCGGCAGGCATGGGCCTGAGAGCGATCCGTGGGTGAGACGCGCGTCGACCTGCTGCATCTCCTCGAGGACCTGCGCGACGCCTACCCCGGGCCCGCCGAGGAGACCATCCTCACCGAGATCGTCGCCAACTGCCTCGACTCCCGCGCGACGACGATCACGATCACCGCCGACCCGGCGGCGCGCAACCTCGCGCTGGTGGACGACGGGCTGGGGATGAGGCGCCGCGAGCTGGCCCGCTACCACGACATCGCGGCGACCGCCAAGGTCAGGGGCGAGGGCATCGGCTTCGCGGGGGTCGGCATCAAGGTGGCGCTGCTCCTCTGCCGGGAGGTGCTCACCGAGACGCGGCAGGGTCCGCGGCACGTGGCGACCACGTGGGGGCTGGCCTCGCGCCACCGGGCACCCTGGATTCGAGCAGCGCCCCGACGACCCGGAGCTCGGCCGGCTGGTGGAGTCCACGGTGTGGGTGAACGAGGCCCACCCGGCCTACCGCCGCGCGGCGGCCTCCCGCTCCGAGGGGTACCACCTCGCGCTCGCCTCGGCGCTGGCGCTGGCGCCGCTGGCGGTGGAGCCCTCGAAGGAGCACGCGTTCGTGACCGCCTTCCTCACGAGCTGGGGAGCCGCGATCGACCGGCGCAAGCCGGGGGCCGGGCGCTCGCGGCGTCGCTGAGGGAGGAATGGAGGTGGCCATGGCCAGTCCACAACCTGGGTTCATTCCCGCACCGAGTCGCAATGCCCTGTTCCTCGTGCTCCGGGCGCTCGATCCCGAGAAGCACGGCCAGAGCGTCGCCAGGGGGGCCGCCGGCATCCCGGCATTGGTGGAGAAGCTTGGCGCCGCTGACCTGCGGGCCAAGCTCGCCTGCACCGTGAGCTTCGGCTCGGAGTTCTGGGATGTCATCTCCCCGAAGCAACGCCCGGCCGGGCTGCGTCCCTTCCGTGCCATCGCCGCCCAGGGGCGCACCGCTCCAAGCACGGGCGGAGATCTCCTGCTGCACGTTCTCTCGAGGCGCCATGATCTCAATTTCGAGCTGGCCATGCGTCTCCGAAATCAGCTGGGCGATGCCGTCGAGGTGATGGACGAGGTGCATGGCTTCCAGTACCTCGACTCCCGTGACCTGACGGGGTTCATCGATGGTACCGAGAACCCCAAGGGCGCCGGCGCGCGCGCCCGCGCCGCCCTGGTCGGCGAGGAGGATCCGGTCTTTGCCGGGGGCAGCTACGTGTTCACCCAGCGGTACGTGCATGATCTCGAGCGATGGGCGGCCCTGCCACGGAAGGAACAGGAGCGCATCATCGGGAGGAGGAAGCCCGATAGCGCGGAGCTGCCCGAGCGCGTGAAGCCGGCCACCGCTCACATCAGCCGCGTCGTCATCGAGGAGAACGGAGAGGAGCTGGAGATCGTTCGTCACAGCTTCCCCTACGGGACCGTGTCCGAGGCCGGCCTGTTCTTCATCGCGTACTGCAAGAGCCTGGACATCCCGGAGAAGATGCTCAACCGGATGATGGGGACCGCGGGAGACGGCCTCCACGACCACCTCATGGACCACTCCCGGGCCGTGTCCGGCGCCAACTTCTTCGCCCCGTCTCTCGACGTGCTGCGGTCGCTGGGACGGCGATGAGGGCGAGCGCCGGGATCCGGCCGACATCGCCGCACCGCAGGGGAATGCCGGTCTGTTCGACACGCTGATCACGGGCGGGCATCTGCTGGTGTCGCATCGGCCGATGCGCAGCCGGCGCTACGCGCTCGCAGCGGGGCTCGCCCTCGCCTACTCGCTGGCGCTCCTCGGTGACCAGATGCTCTACGTCTTCCTGCCCTCGGACCCGGCGGCGGCGGGGATCGCGGCGGCGAGCCTCGGCATCGTCCTCAGCGCCAACCGCTTCGTGCGCCTTGGCGCCAACTCCCTGGGCGGGCTCCTGTCCGACCGGCTCGGCCGGCGCCGGCCCTATCTCCTCGGCATGGCGCTGGCGCTCGCCTCGACGACGGGGTACCTGCTCTCGTCCAGCTTCTGGCCGCTGCTCCTCTGGCGCATCGTCTGGGGCATCGCCTTCGCGCTGATCTCGGTGGGCGGGGTCGCCATCATGCTCGATCTGTCCACCTCCGAGGACCGGGGGCGCACGGTGGGGACCTATCAGTCGCTGCTCCAGCTCGGCACCCTGCTGGGCCTGGTGCTGTCGGGTGTCCTGACCGATCTGCTCGGCTATCGCGGGACCCTGACGATCTACGTGCCGCTGGCGGCGCTGGGCCTGATCGTCGCCGTCTGGGTGCTGCGCGCGCCCGGCGCCGGGGAGGGCAGCACGGCCCGGCACGAGGGGAGCGCGGGCCTCGGCACGCTCGCCGCGCTGCGCCCGCTCGACGCCCGCCTCCTCGCCCCGGCCTACGTGACCTTCGCGAGCCTCTTCGCGGGCAGCGGCGTGCTGATGGCGACGCTCGGCGTCTACCTGAAGCAGCTGGCGGCCGAGCCGGGAACCACCCTCGTCGTTCCCATCGCCTCGCTGACCGGCATGCTCCTCGCCACGCGCCGCCTCGCCGGGATGGTGGGGGCGCCCATCGCCGGGCATCTCCTCGACCGCTTCGGCAACCGGCGCAACGTCGCGGCAGCGGGCGTCCTGGTGAGCCTGATGGGATTCATGGTGCTCGCGACGGGACGCAGGGTCGGCATGGTCGCCACCGGAGTCGTGCTGGTCGCGGTGGGCGAGAGCCTGCTCCACCCGGCGGTCGTCGTCTGGACGGGCGACGGCACGCCGCCCCATCTCCGCGGCGTCGTGATGGGCGGCCTCGCCACCGCGGGGGATCTGGGCGCCGCGCTGGGCCCGCTCGTGGGCTATGCGCTGCTCGAGACCGCGGGGCTCCGTGCGGCCTACGCGCTCTGCGCCGCGCTCACGCTCTCGGCGCTCCTGCTCCTGGCATCCGTCCGCTCCGCCGCGCCTCCCGCCCAGCGCGCCTAGCCTCAGCGCGCGACGCAGCAGATGTTTCACGGGCCGGCGGCGGGACAGCTTCACGCTCACCGCCGCGGCGCCCGACGGCGTCGGCGTGGGCGCGGCGGCGGCGCGCTCGCCGGCGGCGACATCCAGGCGGGGCGCCTGAACCGGTACGAAGCGCGCAGCGCGCTACGGCGTCGAGATGGCCTGGGCGGCCTCGGCCTGGGCCTGCGCCGACCGGGCCTTCCACATGGCGTTGGCGTGGTCGATCTTGGCCTTGGCGTCGCCGTGGTGCGCCCGGGCCTGGGCGACGAGCTTCTTGGCCTCCTCGACGAGGGCCCTGGCCTCCGGCGAGAGCTTCATGGCCTCGGCGCGCCTGATCGCGTCCCCGGCGCCCTTGATCTGCACGGGGCAGTTCCAGGCCTCGGCCGGACCGAGGGTCCAGGCCGTCGTGACGGCCAGGATGCCGGCGGCTGTCGCCACACGCTTCATGCGGGCCTCCGGAGGGAAGGGGTGAGTGGTCGGGGTGAGAGGATTTGAACCTCCGACTCCCTGCTCCCAAAGCAGGTGCGCTACCAGGCTGCGCTACACCCCGACGCCCGGAAATCCTACCATTACCAACGCCGGCCCCCACGCGGAACCTCTGACGGACATCCGTGACAGCCTCCCCTTACACCTGAACCAGCCCGAGACTCAGGAGGAGAGCCCTGTCGATCTCCGTCATGGTCTCGGGCTTCAAGACACCGAGCCGGCGGACCAGCCGGCCCTTGTCGACCGAGCGGATCTGGTTCAAGAGCACCACGGAGTCGGTCGTGAGCCCTCCCTCCGGGGCGCGCACCAGGACCTCCGTCGGGTAGAGCGGCTCCTCGAACTGCGAGGTTATCGCCACGACGATGGTGATCGGACTGCGGCGGTTCGCGGGGTCGTTCTGCACGATGACCGCCGGGCGAGTCTTCCTGATCTCGGCTCCCACCGAGGGATCAAGGCTCACCACGTACACCTCCCCACGTCGCGGCTGGATTACCGCCGCCGCTTTCGCCATGCGTCCTTGTCGACAGGAAACCACTCCTCTGCGATCGCGAGGTCTCGCGCCCCGCGACGCTCGGCGCCCTCCTCGAGGAGCCGCCTGAGCTCGGTCCGGCCGTGCTCGCGCACGAAGTACTTCACGGCTTCATCGATGAACCGACTGCGGTTGCCATGGTTGGCCGACCGATCGATGAGTCGAATCGTCTCCTCCGGGAGCGTGACGTTCACCCGTTTATGCATCGCTCTTGAACCTCCCGTGCCCATGGCCTCAGGATACACACCCGGGGTGTGTACGTCAAAGGGCGCTCTGCCGAAGCGCCCGAGACTCTGCCCACGATCCTCTCCACTCCCCCCTCGCTGACGCCACGCTGACGGTTTGCGAGGGGTCAGCCTGGCCGATTCGGGACGTATCAGGACGTGGACAGGAGGGAAGAGGACCGTCCGGCGGCGGGCGGTTCAAGGCGGCGCGCCGTCGGCCCGCCAGCGCAGCAGCACTGCCCGCGCGCGAACGAGCGCGCGCCCCCTGTGGCTGACGGCGTTCTTGACCTCGGGCGCGAGCTCGGCGAAGGTGGCGCCGAGCGGCGGGTAATAGAAGAGCGGGTCGTAGCCGAAGCCGCCGCTCCCGCGCGGGGCGTCCAGCAGCACCCCCTCGACGAGGCCTTCCACCGTCGCCTCGCGGCCGCCGGGCTCGCGGAGGGCGATCACGCAGCGGTAGCGCGCCGAGCGCCGCTCGCGCGGCACGTCGCGAATCTCCCGGAGCATGACGGCACAGCGCTCGGCGTCGGAGAGGTCGGGGCCGCCGTAGCGCGCCGAGAGCAACCCCGGACGGCCGCCCAGCGCGTCCACCTCGATCCCCGAGTCGTCGGCCAGAGCAAGGGCCCCCGTGGCCGCCGCCACCGAGCGCGCCTTGACAAGGGCGTTGTCCGCATACGAGGTCGCGCCTTCGGGCGGCAGCGTGAGTCCGGGATAGTCGGCGAGAGAGCGGATGCTGAACGGGACGCCCACCAGGAGCGCGGCCATCTCGCCCGCCTTGGCGCGGTTGGCGGTGGCCAGGACCAGGGGCGGCTCAGAGAACGAGGATCTTCTCCGCGCGGGCGTTGAGCGCGCGCTGCTGCAGCGCGACGAGCCGGGCAATGCCCTGGCCGGCGAGGTCCAGCATGGCATCGAGGCGCGCCCGGCCGAAGGGCGTCTGCTCCGCGGTGCCCTGCACTTCCACGAAGGCGCCCGAGGCGGTCATCACCACGTTCATGTCCACCTCGGCCGTGGAGTCCTCGATGTAGTCGAGGTCGAGGAGCGGCCGGCCGCCGATGATGCCCACGCTGATGGCGGCCACGCACTCGCGCAGCGGCGAGCCGGGCAGCGTCTTCGCCTCCACCAGCCGGCCGAGGGCATCCGCCAGCGCCACCCAGGCCCCCGTGATCGCCGCCGTCCGCGTGCCGCCGTCGGCCTGGATCACATCGCAGTCCATCCACACGGTGCGCTCGCCCAGCTTCGTCATGTCGACGACGGACCGGAGCGAGCGGCCCACGAGCCGCTGAATCTCCTGGGAGCGCCCGCTGGGGCCGCCGCGCTCCCGGCCCATGCGCGTGTTGGTCGAGCGGGGGAGCATGCCGTACTCGGCCGTCACCCACCCCTTCCCCTGCCCCTTGAGGAAGCGCGGCACCTGCTCCTCGAGCGACGCCGTGCAGATGACCTTGGTGTCGCCGAACTCCACGAGCACCGAGCCCTCGGGGTGGCGCAGGTAGTCGCGCGTGAGGGTGATGCCGCGGAGCTGGTCGGGGAGGCGCCCGTCGTGGCGAGGCACTGGCGAGCTCATCGGGGGAGGGTCCTTTCGGGGCGCGCGGGGACCGCCTGGGCGGTGCGCAGGCGCTGGTCGTAACGGCGCTTGTACTCGGTGAGGCCGGCGTAGATCGCGCGGGCCGCCGCCTCACGGTACTCCGGCGTGGCGAGCTTGCGCTCCTCCTTCGGGTTGGTGAGGAAGCCGATCTCCACGAGGATGGCAGGCATGGCCGCCCCGCCCAGCACGTAGAAGCCGGCCTGCTTGACGCCGCGATTGACGAGGCGCAGCGACTGGGTCATGGAGTCCTGGACGGTCTCGGCGAGGAAGCTCGACTCCTGCTGGAACTCGGACTGGGCCAGATCCCAGAGGATGCTCTTGAGGAGGTCGGTCTTCTGGCGGGAGGCGGGCGTCTCGAGCTGCACCGCGCCGTTCTCGATGGCCGCGACCTGGCGCGCCTCGGTGTCGCTCGCCTCGGAGGAGAGGAAGTAGGTCTCCACCCCCTCGGACACGGCGCGCGGGTGGGCGTTGGCGTGGATGGAGACGAACAGGTCGGCCCGCTGCTTGTTGGCGAAGTTGGTGCGCTCGCGCAGCGGCACGAACACATCCGTGCTGCGCGTCAGCACCACCTTGACGCCGAGCCCGTCCTCGGCCATGCGGGCCACGCGCCTCGTCACGTCGAGCACGACCTCCTTCTCCTGGAGGCCGCTGGGGCCGATCGCGCCGGGGTCGTGGCCGCCGTGGCCGGCGTCCAGCACGATGAGCCGGAGCGGCTGGATGGCCGGCCGCCCCCCGTCGGGGCCCGCGGGCTCCTTCGGGCGGTGTATGTCGAGCACGACACGATACGGATCCTGGAGGACGAAATCCTTGACCTGCCCGACCGTCCCGGCGAGGGTCACGCGCAGGACGGCATCGCCGTTCTCCGGCTCGAGCCTGAGGGCGCTCACGAGCCCGTCGTCGATCTCCTGCGCCTGCGGGGCCGGAAGCGCGAGCCTGGCGAGGCGCAACCGGATCCCGCTCCTGTCCGCCTCGACGGTATAGGGCACGGCCCCCGCCGCCTCGATGACGATTCGCGTGAAGGACGGATACGAGCGGAGCCGGAGGTCCTCGAAGGCGACGGTGGGTCGCGGCGGCCTGGGCTCCCGCTTGGGCGCGGCGGCCGCGGCCGCCACCCGGAGCACCGTCACGCCCGGCGCGAGCTTGGCGAGCCCCTTGGCGAGGAAGTCGTCGGGCAGCAGCCAGCCCGAGGCGATGACGCGCGGCGGCGCCTGCAGTGTCACGGGGGCGCCCAGGAGCGTGATGCGCGACTGGTTCTGATCGAAGCTGGCCGAGCGCGGGCCGACGGTGAGCGTGCCGCGGGAGCCCTTGACCCTCCAGGACCCCTTGAGGAGCGCGGCGAGCCGCTCGGCCGAGACGTACATGCCGCCCTCCTCGAGGGCGACCTGGGCGAGCGAGCCGAGGGTGCCGCTGCGGGACCTGAGCTCGATCGTGGCCGGGCGCGCCGCCTCCGTCGCTCCGGCACACATCGCCAGGAGCGCCGCGCACAGCATCCATCTCATCCCCCGGTGTCGCATCGGCCCTGGTCTCTGCGGTACCGGCCATTGTATCAACCGGACCCGGGGCGACGAAGCTTTCCGGACGACCCTTCGACGCGGGACGACCCCTACACGTCGATCACCCGCGTCTTGTTCTGCACGATCGCCTGGGCCACCCGGTTCACCGCCTCGTGCGCCGACCGCTTCGGTCGATACCCATACGACCCGTCGCAGAAGTCCGCTTCGAAGATCGGCTCCAGAATGAGTTTGAGCGCGCCTTGGACCACCCGGTCCCGAATCGCCGGAATCGCCAGGACGCGGCCCTTGCCGCCATCTTTCGGGATCTCCACGTGCCGGTTCCTGAGCGGCCGGTAGGTGCGAGCGACCAGCGCGTCCCGCAGCTCCGCCAGAAACAGCTCCACCCCGGCCGCCTCGATCGCCGCAAACGTCACCCCGTCGAGACCCGGAGCCCCGTTGTGCTTCTTGGCAACCTCGTACGCCGTGCGCAGCGTCTCCAGCTTTGTCACGTGAACGTACAGGCCCCAAAACCGCCAGTCCTTTTGATGGCTTTGTCGGTGGGCTTCAGGGTCTTGATCTCTCTCCACCCTGCCACCCGAGTTACGGGGGGTTGGCTTTTCCCCCGGCGGGTCTGCCTCCCGCTGAACACGCCAGCCTTCACTGGACGCACAAGCAGATGGGTCCTTTTCAGCGGCCCGACTAGTCCTCGACCGGCAGGGTCACTGGCTCGCCCGCGCCGTAGAAGTACGCGCCGCGCCCGGCGGCGCCGCCGACCACGGCGATCTCGAAGCACTCCGGGGTCTCCACCACGGGCAGCGGCAGCTCGGGGTGGTCTGCGAGCCACGCGAGCTCCGGGTGGGCGGCCTGCATCGCCTTGGGCTCCTTGTTGAGCATCAGCGTCCTGAACGGCATCCGCGCCACGCGGTAGAGCCCCTCCTGGATCTCGCGCCGCCCCCAGCCCGCCCGCGCGAAGATCTGGGCGTGTTCCGGGCAGATGAACAGCATGTTGTGCTCCTTCTCCTCCGTCTTGTACCGGGGATCGGCCCGCCGGCCGATGAGCCAGAGCGCGGTGCCCACCTGGGCGACGTTGGTGGCCGCCGTGGCGAAGACCTCGACCAGGGACTCGGGCGTCGTGCTCCTGAAGTCGTGGAGCTCGCAGATGCCGTAGACGAAGTGCACGGTGACGGTGCTCTGCTCACGGGCGAAGCCGTGGGCCACATGATACGGGTCCCACGGGCTCTCGGCCTGGTTCTCCGCGCAGCAGAGGCTGTACTTGAGCGGCGAGCCGATGGTGTCCATGTCCGAGACTCCCACGTAGGTGTGGCCCACGTTCATCATCGCGAGCCGCACGGCCCTGCCGAGCACGGTGTTCCCGGCCGACGGCGCGCCCGGGCCGAGGGCGCACATCCCGGAGCTGAGGCCCGCCAGGTGGGCCCTGGGACCGTTCACCAGCACCAGCGGGGCATGCGGGCCCGTGGACATGGCCTTGTTCCGGATATACATCTTCGGCTCCGCGAGGCACTTGACGGCCGCGATGAGGAGCGGCAGGTGCGCAGGAGCGCACCCCGCCATCACGGCGTTGATGGCGAGCTTCTCGACGGTGGCGATGCCGAAGCCGGGCTCGAGGGTGGCGATCACCTCCCCGGGATCGCGCGTGGTCCCGCGGAGCATGGCCTCCACGGCGCGCGACGTGGCCGCCACCAGCGGGAACCCGTCGCTCCAGCCGCGGGTGAGGAAATCGCGGTTCATCCCCTCCCAGGCGTCGAGGAGGTCGCCGCCCTCGTAGACAAGCCGCTCGTCGGCGACCGGCCGAAGGTCCTCGGTCCAGGGCTCCACAGGCGCCGTCAGGCCTGTCACCACCTGGTCCATGGCCGCCTCGGCCATCCGGTGCACGTCCTCGGGGCGCTGGTTGGTGAAGGGCAGCGGCACCACGGCCAGAGGCAACCCGGAGAGCCCGAAGCTCTGCGCGCTCCGCCGGGCGTCGGGCACAAAGTGCTGCGCGGTGAAGACGACGGTGGGAATCCCCCGCCGCTCCAGCTCGACCATGTCGTGGACACCCCACGACGTGCAGGACCCTCAGTCGTTGGTGGTGCCGACGACGGCATGCACCTCCGAGGCGATGCGGTCGGCGTCCTCCGCCGTGCAGTGGCGCATCAGCCAGCCGACGGAACCCGTGTAGCGGCGGAACGTGATGCCGGGGAAGCGGGCGGAGAGCAGCGCTTCCGTCCGATCGAGGGCGGCATCGCCCCCGGCCTTCATGTTCCAGTAGAGACCCACGGTGGCGCCCCGGAGATCCCGGAGGCGCGCGGCCGGCTTCACCGAGTGCTCGAGGGTCCTGGCAACAGGGTTCTGGATCTGGAGCTGGGCCATGCGGCGATCCTCCCCGGAGTGAGAATGCCGCCGATGATCCTCTGGAACGAGGGCGCCTGTCAACCCGCCTCAGCACAGGAGGTCGGCGAGCCCCCCCACGCTCCAGTAGCGCGCGACCCGATCGGGAATCGCCTCGAAGCGGATCCGCTGCCCGCCGCCGAGGTCCCGCCTGAGGGCCAGGAGCACCTGAGTGGACGCGGTATCCACGGCCTCGAGACTCCCCAGCCGGACCACGATGGCGCCCGGCGCGGACGAGCCACACGCCTCCTGCGCCGCCGCGTGCAGCGCCACTGCGTCGAAGATGTCCACGACGCCCGACAGCGTCAGACTCCACTCATCGCCGCTCTTCGCCAGCTCAACCGCCATGATCCATCCCCCTTGGCTCGGGACGCCCTGCCTCGGGTCCCGGGCCCTTCGCCTGCACGCCGCGGTGCCGGGTGCGGACCAGCGCGGTCGCTTCCTCGGCCAGCCGGGAGAGCGGCAGGACCTGCTCCGTCGCACCCATCTCGATGGCCACCCTGGGCATCCCGAACACGACGCACGTGGCCTCGTCCTGCGCCAGCGTCCGGGCGCCGGAGCCTCTCATCGCCAGGAGCCCCCGCGCCCCATCGTCGCCCATTCCCGTCATGATGACGCCGACCGCATTGGCCCCCACGTGTCGCGCGCACGACTCGAAGAGCACGTCCACCGACGGGCGGTGGCGGTTGACCGGCGGCTCGCTGTTGAGCCGCACGAGATAGGTGCCGCCCTCCCGCATGATGCGCATGTGATACCCGCCCGGCGCGATCAGCGCGTGCCCGGTGAGGACCCGGTCCCCCTCCTCGGCCTCCTTGACGCGGATGGTGCACAGGCCGTCCAGGCGGTCGGCGAACGCGCGGGTGAAGCGCTCGGGCATGTGCTGGACCACCGCCACGCCCGGGCAGTCCGCCGGCAGCGCGGCCAGGAAGTCCTTGAGCGCCTCGGTCCCGCCCGTCGAGGCCCCGACGGCGATCACCTGATCCGTGCTCTGGGCGAGGGCCGCCGGAGCCCGGCGGGGCCCCGCGGCCGTAGGCGCCGCGGGGGTCGGCCGCCTGAGGCGCGCCATGCCCGCGGCCTTGACCTTGTCGATCACCTCCTGCGCCACCTCGGGCAGCCGCTCGCGGAGGTCCAGCCTGGGCTTCGTGACGAAGTCGACGGCGCCGAGCTCCAGCGCCCGCAACGTCGTGGCGCACCCCGCGTCGGTGAGGGACGAGACCATCACCACGGGCATGGGCCGCGCCAGCATCAGCTTCTCGAGGAACGCGAGCCCGTCCATCCGCGGCATCTCGACATCGAGCGTCAGCACGTCCGGGTTGAGCTGGCGGATCTTCTCCCGCGCGACGTAGGGGTCCGGCGCCGAGCCCACCACCTCGATGCCGGGGTCGCGGGCCAGGAGCGTGCCGAGGACCTGGCGCATGAGCGCGGAGTCGTCGACGATGAGGACGCGGATCTTCGAGGGCATGGTCGGCGGCCGCTACTGGTCGAAGAGGGTGACGTCCCCGAAGGACGGCACCTGGGCGCTCCGGTGGTCTTCCTGACTGAGGAGCCGCGCGCGCGCGTGGGGTCCATCCACCCGCTTCACCATGGCGCGCGCCGTGTGGGAGTAGAAGCGCACGTGACGCGGGTGGTAGCCGCCGACATCCTCGGCGAGAATGGGGAACCCCTCGCCCTTGAGGAACTCCCGGATGAAGGCGATGTTCTGCTGCGGCACGGCCGCCGCCGACTCCTTCATGTTCAGCACGTGGGCCCCGCCGAAGAACTTGGCGACGAGCCGCCGCCGATCGGCGCCGAGCTTCATCATGTCGCCGATCAGGCAGTCCATGGCGTGGACCCCGAAGCGCGTCGCGTCGGCATCCGCGCCGCTGCTGCCGGCCCCGCGCGGCAGCATGAAGTGGTTCATGCCGCCCACCCGCCGGATGGGATCGAAGAGGCACACGGAGATGCAGGACCCGAGGAGCGTCTTGATCACGGCCGGCCCCGGCGAGACGTGGACGCCACCGATGTAGATGGTGACCTCCTTCTCCGGCGCCACCGGCGCTGCCGCGGGCTGCAGGCGGCCGCCCGCGAGCGGGCTCACGGCTGGCGCCTCCGGGAGACGTGCTCCACGGTCTTGCGGAGCTGGTCGGGGTTGAAGGGCTTGACGAGCCAGCCCGTGGCCCCGGCCTCGCGGCCCCGCTGCTTGATCTCGTCCCCGCTCTCGGTGGTCAGCACCAGGATCGGGGTGAAGCGGTAGCCGGGACGGTCGCGGAGCGCCCGGACGAGCTTGAGCCCGTCCATCTCCGGCATGTTCACGTCCGTGATCACGAGATCGGCCGGCCCCATGTCGAGCGCAGCCAGGGCGGCCACGCCGTCCGTGGCCTCGATCACCTGGTGATGATCGGCCTCCAGGGCCTGGCGGACCATGGTGCGCACCGTCCGCGAGTCGTCCACGATCAGGATCGTCGAAGGCATCGTCGTCTCCTCATGCGAGGTGGGCCATCATCCGTTCATCGGCCGCCGGAGCCCGACGCTTGAGCGGGGACCTCGGTGTCGAGGATCTCGCGGACTTTCCGCGCGAGGGCCCCGGGACCGAACGGTTTCTGGAGGAACGCGACCTCCGAGCGGAGCACGCCGTGACGGAGGACGGCATCGTCGGTGTAGCCGGACATGTAAAGCACCTTCATGGCCGGGTGCCTCGCGGCCAGCTTCTCGGCCAGCTCCCGGCCGCTCACCCGCGGCATCACCACGTCCGTGAGCAGGAGATGGATCGGGCCCGGGTGGCGCTCGGCGAGGGCGAGGGCGTCGGCGCCATCGGCCGCGTCGAGGACCTGGTACCCGCGCCGTGTCAGCACCTCGCGGGCCAGGGCGCGGAGGTCCACGGCGTCCTCGGTCAGGAGGATCGTCTCCTGGCCTCCCCTCGCCTCGGCGCCGGTGGAGGGCGGGGCCAGCCGGTCGGCCGGCTCGTCCACCCGCGGGAGGTAGACACGGAAGACGGTGCCCTGCCCGGGCTCGCTCTCCACCGCGATGTGACCGCCGCTCTGCGCGACGATGCCGTAGACGGTGGCCAGCCCGAGCCCCGTTCCCCGATCCCGTCCCTTGGTGGTGAAGAAGGGCTCGAAGATGTGCGACAGCGTCTCGGCGTCCATCCCGCTCCCGTTGTCGCTCACGGCCAGCATGGTGTGGGGCCCGGGGGGGATGCCCGCCGGGCCGTCCTCCGTTCCTCCGACCACGCTGCCCGTCTCGATGGTGACCCGGCCGCCGCGCGGCATGGCGTCGCGCGCGTTGACGATCAGGTTCAGGAGCACCTGCTCGAGCTGGCCCGGGTCTGCCTTCACGCACCCGAGGTCCTGGGCCGGCACCGTGACCAGATCGATGTCCTCGCCGATCAGGCGGCGGAGCATCTTCTCCACCTGCGCCACCACGCTGTTGACGTCCAGCACGCGCATCTCGAGGACCTGCCGGCGGCTGAAGGCCAGGAGCTGGCGCGTGAGCGCTGCCGCCCGCTGCGCGGCCTCGACGATCAACGTGACGTCGCGCGCGCCCGGACCCTCGCCGCCGAGGCGCTGCTGGAGGAAGTGGCAGCGCCCCGTGATCACCGTCAGGAGATTGTTGAAGTCATGGGCCACGCCGCCCGCCAGCTGTCCCACCGCCTCCATCTTCTGCGACTGGCGGAGCTGCTCCTCCATCCGCCGCTCGCGCGTGACGTCCCGCAGGAGCGCGACGTGGTTGACGAGGCGCCCGTGGGCGTCCCAGACGGGGGACAGCGCGGCCTCCTCCTCGGTGAGGCTTCCGTCCCGGCGCTTGCCGGTGAGCCGGCCGGACCACGGCTCTGCGCCCGCGGCACCGCTTCCGAGCGCCTCGGCAAAGCCCGAGCCGTCCTCAGCTTGCTTGAGCCCGCGCAAGTCCTGGCCGACCACCTCGTCCCGGGCGTGGCCCGTGGTGCGCTCGAAGGCCGGGTTCACGTAGACGATGGCCCCCTCGGGGCTCGTGATCACGATGGAGTCGCTGGCCTGCTCCACCGCCGAGGAGAGCCGCGCCCGCGCCTCCTCCTCCTGCCGGCGGTCCGTCATGTCCACCACGGTGCCGACGACCTCCAGCGCCTGGCCCGCGGGGGTCCGGACCACCCGCCACTCGTCCTGGACCCACCGCCAGGTCCCGTCGCGGCACAGGAGCCGGTACTCGTGGATCTGCTGGCCCTCCTCGATGATGAGGGCGCGCCGGGCGGCCATGCCCGGCGCATCGTCTGGGTGGACGAGCCGCTCCCAGCCCCGGGGATCCTCCAGCAGCTCGTCTGCCTCCCACCCGAACAGCCGCGAGACGTTCTCGCTGACGAAGGTGACGCGAAAACCGTCGCCGACCTGACGGCTGTGGATGACCGCCGGGCTCGAGGCGAGCAGGTGCTGGAGCCGCTCCCGCGTGCTCACCAGCTCCTCCTCGGCCTGCTTCCGCTCCGTGACGTCGGTGAGGGTCCCGAAGGTCCCGGTGATCCGTTCCCGCTCGTCCGTCGTCACCCGGGCATAGACCTCCATCCACCGCGTCCCGCCGGCCCTGGTGCGGTAGCGCACCTCCCGCCCGAGGTGACCGGCCGCGCCGCCCATCAGCGGCTGGAAGAGCTCGGCGTGACGCAGCCGGTCCTCCGGGTGGACGAAGTCGAGAAAGGTCCGGCCGAGACTCTCCTCCACCGCGAAGCCCGTGACTTCCACCCAGGCGGCGCTGAGGAAGGTCCAGCGCCCCCGCGCGTCGGTGCGGTAGATGACCTGCTGGATGCTGTCCACCACCGAGCGGTACTCCTCTGTCGAGTCCTCGAGAGTCCCGATGAGGCTCCGGACCTGCTCGTCCATGCTGGTGGCGGCGCGGAGGGCGGAGGTGTAGATGAAGACGGCGAGG
>Ga0154317_1119_pt1 | contig 48338 bp, 47 predicted proteins | sample RifGroA2_FD_105611 | JGI IMG/M metagenome (GOLD analysis project Ga0154317, IMG submission 105611) | Candidatus Rokubacteria bacterium GWA2_70_23 | reverse complement strand
AGGATGCCGATGATGGCGACGACGATCATGAGCTCGATGAGGGTGAAGCCGCGCTGCCCCCCAAGGGCTTTCCGTTTCTTGTGCCAGAAGCTGAACATGGTCTTGTGGACCCCCTTTTTTGTATTTGGGCCGACCCGAGCACCCGAGAATGGGGGCCGGCTGGCCATGAACGATGCAGGGAAAGTGCCACGCGGCGGCAGGCCAAGAAGCGTCCGTCTGCTGACAGTCGTGCCGAATTTCCCAAGCTTCACGAGCGTGTCGTGAGGAACAAGCTTCCGAGTTTCAAGGACTCCTTCGTGGAGTGGGAATCCGGAGGGACACAGGGAAATCGAGTTCCCTGGTGACGTGACCTGTAACCCGGGAGCCGAAGAATGTCACTCCTCGACGGCTGTCCCCCGCCGGGCCATGTTGTGTTTCTGGAGCTTGTAGCGGAACTGGCGGAAGGTCATCCGGAGCAGCTCGGCGGCCTTGGTCTGCACGCCCCCGCTCCGATCCAGGGCCCGCTGGAGGTAGCGGCGCTCGAGGGCATCGAGTGTCGCCTCGAGGTCCATGCCGTCCTCGGGCAGCTCCACCTCGAGCGCTTTCATCGGGCGCTCCCTGCGGACCGACTCGGGCAGGGCGTCGGCGCCAAGCACCTCACCGCCGCCAAGCACGATGGCCCGCTCGAGCACGTTCTCGAGCTCCCGGATATTGCCCGGCCAGTGATACCGCTCCAGGATGGCCAGGGCCTCGGGCGTCACGCCGCGGACGTCCTTGTTCAGCTGGCGCCCGAACTTCTGGAGGAAGTGAGCGACCAGAAGCGCGATGTCCTCGCGCCGCTCGCGCAGCGGCGGGAGGTGGATCGGGATGACGTTCAGCCGGTAGAAGAGGTCCTCCCGGAGCACGCCCTCGCTCACGGCCTGCTCCAGCTCGCGGTTCGAGGCGGCGATGAGGCGCACGTCCACCTTGAGGTCGCGGGTATCCCCGACGCGCCGGACCTCGCGCTCCTGGATCGCCCGCAGGAGCTTCACCTGGAGCAGGGTCGGGATCTCGGTGATCTCGTCCAGGAAGAGCGTGCCGGCCTCGGCCGCGGAGAAGAGCCCCACCTTGTTGGCGACGGCGCCGGTGAAGGCCCCCTTGACGTGACCAAACAGCTCCGACTCCATGAGGGCCTCGGGGATCGCGCCGCAGTTCACGGAGACGAACGGCTTGGTGCGGCGCTGGCTGTTGAAGTGGATGGCCCGCGCCACCAGCTCCTTGCCCGTGCCGCTCTCGCCCGAGACCATGACGGTCGAGGGGCTGTCCGCGATCTTGCGGATGGTGTCGAAGATCTCCGCCATGCGGGCGCTCTTGCCGACGATGTTGTCGAAGCGGTGCTGGGTCTCGAGCTGCTTGCGGAGGTAGAGGTTCTCGTCGCGGAGGCGCTTGCGCTCCAGCGCCCGCCGGATGATCAGGTGGATCTCGTCGAGCTTGAACGGCTTCGTGATGTAGTCGTAGGCTCCGAGCTTCATGGCCTCGACGGCGGTTTCCGTGGAGCCGACGGCCGTGATCACGATCACCACGGTCTCGGGGGTGTGCTCCTTCGCGGCCCGGAGGACCTGGAGTCCATCGGCGTTGGGCATGCGCAGGTCGGTGATGATGACGTCGAACCCATCGCGCCGCACGGCCTCGATGGCGACCTCACCGTCCTCGGCGACGCTGACCTCGTAGCCCTGCCGCTCCAGGGTGATGGCGAGGAGCTCACGCATGCTCTTCTCGTCGTCCACCACCAGCACTCGCGGTTCGGTCATGGGATCGTCCTCGGTCCGGGGCGGCGGTGGGGTCTCCCCGCGGTCACGCCCCGGTTGCGGCACTACACTAGCACGGCGCCCCCGCCCCGCCCGCGCTTCCCCTCCCCCCGCCCCTCGACGGCCGGCAGGCTCAGCGTGAAGGTCGTGCCGGTCCCCGGCCAGCTGCGCACGTCGATGCTGCCGCCGTGGTCCTGCACGATGCGATAGACCAGCGCCAGCCCGAGACCGCTGCCCTGGGTCTTCGTCGAGTAGAAGGGCTCGAAGATGTGGGGCAGGTCCGTCTCGGAGATCCCGCGGCCGCTGTCGGCCACCCAGAGGGACAGTTCCGGCGCGCCGCGGGTACCCGGCTGCCGCCGGCCCCCGACCCGCAGCTCGCCGCCCTGGGGCATGGACTGGACGGCGTTGATGCACAGGTTCCAGATGGCCTGGCGGAGCTGCTGCGGATCGGCCCGGGTCCAGAGGCTGTCGCCGAACTCGCGGATCACCGTGAGCTCCGCAGGGACGGGCCGGTGCTGGAGCAGCACGAGCACCTCGTCGAGCACCCGCGTCACGTCGACGTCCAGGAGGGTGAGCGGCGCCGGCCGCGCGTACTCGAGGAATTCGGAGATGAGCCGGTTGAGGCGCTCCGACTCGCGCAGCACGATGTCCACGAGCCGGCTGCGCGTCGTGTCCGGCGGGAGCTCGCGGGCCAGCACCTCGATGGCTCCCGACACCGAGGCCAGCGGGTTGCGGATCTCGTGGGCGAGGTTCGCCGACAGCCGCCCCACCGTGGCGAGCCGGTCGGCCTGGCGCACCCGGTCCTCCATCTGCTTGATGGAGGAGAGGTCCTGGCACACGCCGATCAGTCCCACCGCGCTGCCTTCGCCGGACTTGAGGAGCCAGAAGGAGATGCCCACCGGGACGGCGCGCCCGTCGTGCCGGCGGAGCTGGATCTCGTGCCGCTGCGACTGGCCGTCTGCGCCCGCCACGGCGGCCCGAACCGCCTCCAGGTCCACCGCACGGCCGAAGACCGACTCCCACGGCTGGCCGAGCGCCTGCGCCGCTTCGACGCCCGTGATGGCCTCGGCGGCCCGGTTGAAGGCCGTGATGCGATGATCGGAGTCGACGGCGATGAGGCCCGTCCCCACGGACTGGAAGATCTGGTCGCGGAACGCCTGGACATCCGAGAGATGTCGCTGCTGGGCTTCCAGATCCCGCTGGACCAGGTGATACCGCTCGGCGAGGGACCCGGCGACGATGGCGCTGATCATCAGGACACCCGCGTTCATGAAGACCGTGAGGACTTCCAGCGCTGTGGTCTCCGTGGGCTCCATGAGGTCGAAAAGAGGCAGGATCGTTCTGCCGACCACGAGGCCGATGTAGAGGAGGCTCGACAGGCCTGCCACGACCATGCCCCCCACCCGCGAGAGGAGGAAGCATCCCTCCATGACGACCAGCACGTAGATGAAGGTGAAGAGGGAACGGGGGCCGCCACTGGTGGCGACGATGGCGGTCACCAGGACCACGTCGAGCGAGAGCTGGAGCCACGCGAAGCGACGGGGATCGGGGACCCGGAGCGGCCCCAGCAGCAACGGCAGGGAGGTGAGCGCGCTCCCTCCCGCAGCCAGCAGGAAGAGCGGGAAGTGGAACGGCAGGGCGTCGGCGTAGCGGAGCGCGACCCCCGCTCCGAGCACCACCACGGCCATCGCGAGCCGCGCCCAGCCGAGCCCCTGGAGGGAAGGCCGGAGCAGCCTTGCTGGCGGAGCCACGGCGCCGGCGCTACTTGATCAGCGTGACCAGGCGGAAGATCGGCAAGTACATCGCCACGACCAGGCCGCCGATGATCACACCCAGGATGACGATCATGAGCGGCTCCAGCAGGGCGGTCAGGGCGCCGACCGCCGTGTCCACCTCGTCATCGTAGAAATCGGCGATCTTGTTCAGCATCGCGTCCAGCGCGCCGGTCTGCTCTCCCACGGCGATCATCTGCGTCACCATGGGCGGGAAGACGCCGGAGGACTTGAGTGGCTCGGCCAGCGTCTTCCCGGCGGTCACCGCGGCGCGGCACTGCATGACCGCCCTCTCCACCACCTTGTTCCCGGCGGTCCGGGCGGTGATGCGCAGCCCCTCGAGGATGGGCACGCCCGAGGAGACGAGGGTGCCGAAGGTGCGCGTGAAGCGCGCAACCGCCACCTTCCGGATCAGCGTGCCAAAGACCGGCAGCTTGAGCAGGAGCGCGTCGATCGTCGACTTGCCGTTCTCGGTCTTGTAGTACCGCCGCAGCAGGTACACCGCGCCCATCGCCCCGAGGATGATGAAGATGATGTAGCCGCGCACGAAGTCCGACATCCAGAGGACGATTTGCGTGGGCAGCGGCAGGTCCGCCCCGAGGTTCTTGAACATGGTGGCGAAGGTCGGGATCACGAAGGTCAGCATGAAGATGACGATCAGGAACGCCACGCCGATGATCGTGGAGGGATAGACCATGGCCGCCTTGACCTTCCGCTTCAGGGCGGCGGCCTTCTCGATGTAGACGGAGAGGCGCTGGAGCACCACGTCGAGGATCCCGCCCGCCTCGCCCACCTGGACGAGGTTGGTGAAGAGGTCGTCGAAGGTCCGGGGGTGGCGCCGCAGTGACTCGGCCAGGGTGGAGCCGGCCTCCACCTGTCGGGCCACGTTGGCGGTCACGGCCCGCAGGGTCTTGGACTCGCTCTGCTCGGCCAGGATGTTCAGGCACTGCACCAGAGGCAGCCCGGCGTCGATCATGGTGGAGAACTGCCGGGTGAAGATGGCCATCTCCCGGTCGTTGACCTTGCCCCCCAGCTTGACGACCGTCTTGCCGCCCGCTTTCTCCTCGATCTTGGTCACCAGGATGGCGCGATTCCTGAGCTCGCCCACGGCGGCCATCCGGTCCGGGGCTTCGACCTCGCCGGTGGTGAGCCCCCTGGCCCCGCGTCCCCTGTAGCTGAATACCGGCATGTGGTCTTCTCCTCAGCGCCGGCCGAAGGGGGAGCCGCTTCCGCCCCCCGCCGCGGCCGCCGGCGCGGTCACGCCGCTGCTCTTCAAGAGCTGATCCAGCTCCTCGGGCATCGTGCTCCGGTTCAGCGCCTCTTCTCGGGCGATGCGCCGTTTCTGCACGAGCTCCGCGAGGGACTGGTTCATCGTCTGCATGCCGAACTTCTGCCCCGCCTGCATGGCCGAGTAGATCTGATGGATTTTCTCCTCCCGAATCAGGTTGCGGACGGCGGGGGTGGTGACCATGATCTCGAGCGCCATGGCGCGGCCGCGCCCGTCGGCCGTGGGGATGAGCTGCTGGGAGAGCACCCCCTCCAGCACCAGGGAGAGCTGGGCGCGGACCTGACCCTGCTGGCTCGTGGGGAAGACGTCGATGATGCGGTTCATGGTCTGGGCGCAGGAGTTGGTGTGCAGGGTGCCCAGCGTCAGGTGGCCCGTCTCGGCGATGGTGAGGGCGGCGGCGATGGTCTCGAGGTCGCGCATCTCGCCGACGAGCACGACGTCCGGGTCCTGGCGCAGGATGGACTTCAGCGCGTTCTTGAACGACTGGGTGTCCGAGAACACCTCCCGCTGGTTCACCAGGCACTTCTTGTGCTGGTGGACGAACTCGATGGGGTCCTCGATGGTCATGATGTGCTCGCTGCGCTCGGAGTTGATCTTGTCCACCATGGCGGCGAGGGTCGTGGATTTGCCCGAGCCCGTGGGGCCCGTGACCAGGATCAGGCCCTTGGGCCGATCCGACAGCTGCTCGACGATGGGCGGCAGCGCGAGATCCGAGAACGTCCGGATCTTGAAGGGGATGACGCGGAGGGCCGCCGCGACGGCGCCGCGCTGCCGGTAGACGTTGCACCGGAAGCGCGCCAGCCCCTGGATCCCGAAGGAGAGATCCAGCTCGTTCTCCTCCTCGAACTTCTGCTTCTGTCCCTCGTTGAGGACGCTGTAGGCCAGCCGCTGGGTGTCCTGCGGCATCAGCACCTCGAACTGGTTGAGCGGGGTGAGCTTGCCGTGCAGGCGGATCTGCGGGTAGGTGCCGGTCGTGATATGCAGATCCGACGCGCCCCGCTCGATCATGATGGTGAGCAGATCGTGCATGGTCGCGGCCATTGGGTTACCTCGTGTCCGGCGTGGGCTCGGGCGGCATCATCCCAGCGTCACCCGGAGCACTTCCTCCAGGGTGGTCACCCCGTCGATCACCTTCTGCAGGGCGTTCTGCCGGAGCGTCTTCATGCCCTGCGCCAGGGCCAGCTGGAGGATCTCCGCGGTGGGCGCGTTTCGCAGGATCAGCTCCCGGAGCTCGTCGCCGATCGGCATGACCTCGTAGATGGCCACGCGCCCCTTCATGCCCGTGAAGCTGCACGTGTGGCAGCCCTTGCCCTTGTAGAACTGCACCTTGCCGAGCCCCTGGGGCGCGTGGCCGTAGGGCACCAGGCTCTCCTCGTCCGCCTCGTACGGCTGCTTGCAGTCCTTGCAGATCTTGCGCCCGAGGCGCTGGGCCAGGATCAGCGTCAGCGCCGAGGAGACGAGGAAGGGCGGGATCCCCATGTCGAGGAGCCGGGCGATGGTGCCGGGGCAGTCGTTGGTGTGCAGCGTGCTGAGAACGAGGTGACCCGTGAGGGCCGCGCGGATGCCGATCTGGGCCGTCTCCAGGTCGCGCGTCTCGCCGACGAGGATCACGTCGGGGTCCTGGCGCAGGAAGGAGCGCAGCGCGGCGCCGAACGTCCGCCCGATCCCCTCGTTGATCTGAACCTGGTTGACGCCCTTGAGGTTGTACTCCACCGGGTCCTCGGCCGTCATGATGTTGACGTCGGGAGAGTTGATCGTGTGGATGGCCGAGTAGAGGGTGGTGGTCTTGCCGGAGCCGGTGGGCCCCGTGATGAGGATCATCCCGTACGGCTGGTGGATCGCCTTGTTGAACTGCTCGAGGCTCCACGCGTCGAAACCGAGCATGGCCAGGTCCAGCTGGAGCGACTCCTTGTCCAGGATGCGCAGGACGGTCTTCTCGCCGAAGATCGTGGGGAGCGTGGAGACGCGGAAGTCGATCTCGCGCTGGTTGTAGCGCAGCTTGATGCGTCCGTCCTGGGGGAGCCGCCGCTCGGCGATGTCCATGGTCGACATGATCTTGACGCGGGAGGTGAGCGCCGTCTCGAGGCGCTTGGGCGGGGTCATGATCTCGTGGAGCACGCCGTCCACGCGGAAGCGGACACGGAAGACCTTCTCGTACGGCTCGAGGTGGATGTCCGACGCCCCCCGCCGGATGGCGTCCACCAGGATCATGTTCACCAGCCGCACCACCGGGGCCTCGTCCGCCGACTCCTTCAGCTCGAAGATGTCGGCCTTCGCCCACGATTCCTCGTCGCCCTCGACGACCTCGACATCGCCGGCTGTCCCCTCCATCTCCGAGATGACCTCGGCCATCCCCGAGCCCTGCGCCTCGTAGAGTCGGTCGAGGGCCTTGCGGATGGCGCCCTGGGCGGCGACGACCGGGATGACCTGGAGGTTGGTCATGAACCCCACGTCGTCCACCGCGAAGACGTTGGTCGGGTCCGCCATGGCCAGCGTCAGGGAGTTGCCGGTGCGCTTGATCGGGAGCACCTCGTACTTCTTGGCGATCTGGGCCGGGACGAGCTTGAGCACGTCGGCGTCGATGTCGAGCTGCGAGAGCGTGATGGAGGGGATGCCGTACTGCTTGGAGAGGAAGGCGATCAGCTGGTCTTCGGTGATGACGTTGAGGCGGACGAGGATCGAGCCGAGCTTCTCGTTGGTGCCCTTCTGCTCGGCGAGGGCGCGCTGGAGCTGCTCCTGGTTGATGAGACCTTCGCGAACCAGGAGGTCCCCGAGACGTCGGCTAACCGGTTGTCCGAGTTTCGGTTCCGCCATCACGTCCGGGCCCGCTCGAGGGGTCCGGTCCGGCTATTGTACTCCACCGGCCTTTTTCAGCACATCGGTAAAAGCCTTGAGGGCCTCGTCCTGGTACACGACGAACAGGATCTTCTGAAGCGTCGACTTGCCCCCCTTGAGGTGCTCCACGATGGCGGTCACCATGGCCTCGGCCGACTTGTCGGGCGGGACCCCACCGACCCCGCTGCCGAGGGCCGGGAAGGCGATGGAGGACAGCCGATGTTTCTCGGCGATCGTGAGACTCGACCGGGTTGCCGCGGCGATCTTCTCCGGGTCGGTCTTGAGATCGCTTCCCATGGTGGCGGCATGGATCACGTGGGTGGCCGCCAGGTTGCCGGCCCCGGTGAGCACGACCTCTCCCACCTCGATGGGGCCCTGTCTCACCGCATCCTCCTCGATGACCGTGCCGCCCTTGCGCTTGATGGCTCCCGCGACGCCGGCGCCCATCCAGAGCTGGGAGTTGGCGGCATTGACGATGGCGTCGACCTCGGCCTCGGTGATGTCGCCGCGGGCCACGGAGAGGGTGGTGGACCCGAGCTTGACCTTCATGGCGCGCTCCCGGAACCGGTCTCGCGTCCGGGCTCGCGGGACTTCACGCCCTCCCAGGCCTGGTCGAGCTCCCGAAGCGACGCCTCGCCCACCGTGCGGCCCGTGGCCCTCATCGCGGCCTCCACCTCCCTGAAGCGACGGGTGAACTTCTCGGCGGCCTGTCTCAGGCAGTCCTCGGCAACGACGTCGAGGAGCCGGGCCGCGTTGACGATGGAGAAGAGCAGGTCGCCGAGCTCCTCGCGGACCTGGCCGGCATTGCCCTCCGCGGCGGCGCGGTCCAGCTCCCGCACTTCCTCGCGCACCTTGGCCCATGCGCCCGACCAGTCGGGCCAGTCGAAGCCGATCCGTCCGGCCTTGACCTGCAGGCGCTGGGCTCTGAGCAGCGCCGGGAGGCTGCGCGGGACGCCCTCCAGGGCGGAGCGGGGCTCCCCCTCGGGCCCGCGTTCCCCCCGCTTGATGCGCTCCCACTGGCTGAGCGCCTCCTCGGCATTGGACACGGCGCCGTCGCCGAAGACGTGCGGGTGCCGGCGGACCATCTTGTCACGAAGCCGTGCGAGCAGGTCGGCCATCGAGAACTCGCCCTGCTCGCTCGCCACCTGGCAGTGGAACACCACCTGAAAGAGCACGTCGCCGAGCTCCTCCATGATGTGGTCGGTGGAGCCCTCGTCGATGGCCTCCAGGGCCTCGTAGGCCTCCTCGATCAGGTACGGTTTGAGGGACTCTCGCGTCTGCTCGCGGTCCCACGGGCAGCCGCCCTCGCCCCTGAGGCGAGCCATGACGGAGAGCAGGGAATCGAAGAGGGCGCCGGCGGAGTCAGCCATGGACGATCCTGGAGGTGAGCGGCATTATACACAACGGCGCCGGTTCCTTGTAAGGACTTCGGTGGACATGCTAGCTTCGGGCCGACGGTGCTCCACGCGCGCCTCTCTCCTCGGGAGGTCGCGGCTGGCGGCGCCGGAACCTCCCACACGGGCACAACCCCGGGAGAGCGATCGGATGGCCGACGAAGAAGAGAGCTTCAAGGTCACGGACCGCCGGGGCCTGCAGCGCGAGTTCACGGAGAGCCCGGTGCTGGCCCCAGCCCAGGCCCCAGCGCCCCCTTCGCCTCCCCGCGACCCCGCCCCGTCATCGACTGGCCACACGGGCGCCGACCAGGCTCGGCAGCCTGCCGGGGAGGGTGATCTCAGCGGCCTGTTCATCATGTTCGCCAGCTCGGGGCTGATCGGCCTCGGCGCGGCCCCGGACCCGATGACCGGGCAGCCACGGCTCGACTTGGAGCAGGCGCAGGAGGCCATCGAGACCCTGCTGCTGCTCCGCACCAAGACCGAGGGCAATCGCACCGAGGAGGAAAGCCGGCTCCTCGAGGACATCCTGTACGACCTGCAGCTGCGATTCGTCCAGGCCAAGCGAAGGGGTGGCCGACCCGCGTGAGGCCCCGGCGAGCTGGCCTCAGCGCGTGCTGATGACCGCTCGCCCGTCCTCGAGGGTGATGCCCTGGACGACCGCAGGCACCTGCCATCGCAGGAGCCTCCCCCCGGTGGACCCGAGCATGACTGGCAGCAGCCATGTCCCCACCGGCTGCTTCCCGAGAGCGAACTCCGCGAGGTCCACCTTTCCGTAGCCCCTGGTCGTGCCGGCCGATCCCGGCTCGAGCACGATCCGCCCCTTGACCGTCACCCACACCGGCCGCTCGAGTTTCCCGGCCGGTAGGTAGGGGAGGAGCTGGGTGAACGGGGCGCCCTGAAGGAGGTTCCGGAGCGCCGTCTGGCCCCTCACCTCGATGAAGCCACGGGTGAACTTCACGCTCAGGGGATCGAAGGGGAGGTCGGCCGCCTCTGCGAGGTGGTTCGCCAGGAAGGCATTGACCTCCTGCTCAGTGAGGACCACCGCGTCCTGACGGTGGGACCGCCCCGACTGCCTCAGGACGATCTCGTACAGCTTCTGCTGGGCCGAGAACCCGTCGGATCTCGTGAAACGGGTCAGGGAGACCTCCGGCGCCGCCGACATGTTTCCGGAGAGGAACACGAAGCCGGCCGCCGCAACGACGAGGACCAGGATGATCACGGTCAGGCTGAGGCAGCCGAAGCAGCCGATCCTCATGGATGGCACCTTAGCATCGGTCCGACGAATGTGTCAAAGTTCACAGCATTTTCGCCCTCTTATTGATTTTCTTGATTCCCTGTTGACATTCGCACACTCATGAGATATATGTGAGGCAGACTCAGGTTCTACTTCACCGTCAGGATCGACGTGCTCCGAGCGTCGCGGAGATGGTGGGGGAGGGGGTGGACTCCTTCCCCGCCGCTCCGTCCTACGAGGGACCTGCGCAACGACCAGAACAGGAGACATGAGACATGGCGAAGGTGATCGGCATTGACCTGGGAACGACCAACTCGGTGGTCTCCGTTGTGGAGGGCGGCGAAGCGACCGTCATCCCCAACCAGGAAGGCAGCCGCCTGACGCCCTCCGTGGCAGCCTTCACGAAGGAGGGGGAGACCCTCGTCGGTCAGGTGGCCAAGCGTCAGGCCATCACCAACCCCGAGAATACCGTGTTTTCCATCAAGCGCTTCATGGGACGGCACTACGACGAAGTGCTCCAGGAGATCAAGCTGGTTCCGTACAAGGTTATCAAGGCCCAGAACGGTGACGCCCGAGTGGAGATCCGGGGGAAGGTGTACTCGCCGCCCGAGATCTCGGCGCTGGTGCTCCGGAAGCTCAAGGAGGCGGCCGAGGCCTACCTGGGCGAGAAGGTCACCAAGGCCGTCATCACCGTTCCGGCCTACTTCAACGACAGCCAGCGGCAGGCCACGAAGGACGCCGGCGCCATCGCCGGGCTCGAGGTCCTCCGCATCGTGAACGAGCCCACGGCGGCGGCGCTCGCCTACGGCCTCGACAAGAAGAAGGACGAGACCATCGCCGTGTACGACCTGGGCGGTGGGACGTTCGACATCTCCATCCTCGAGATCGGCGAGGGCGTCGTCGAGGTCAAGGCGACCAACGGCGACACCCATCTGGGCGGGGACGACTTCGACCAGCGGATCATCGACTGGATCGCGGACGAGTTCAAGAAGGAGAACGCCATCGATCTGCGGAAGGACCGCATGGCGCTCCAGCGGCTCAAGGAGGCGGGGGAGAAGGCCAAGTGCGAGCTCAGCACGACGCTGCAGACCGAGATCAACCTGCCGTTCATCACGGCCGACGCCACGGGGCCCAAGCACCTCGTGCTCGCGCTCACGCGGGCCAAGCTCGAGTCCCTCGTGGCCGACCTCATCGAGCGGAGCCTGACGCCCTGCCGCGAGGCCATACGCCAGGCGGGGGTCACGCCGGCCGACATCGACGAGGTCATCCTCGTGGGCGGCCAGACCCGGATGCCCAAGGTGCAGGAGGAGGTCCGGGGCCTGTTCGGCAAGGCGCCGAACCAGTCCGTCAACCCCGACGAGGTGGTGGCGGTGGGCGCCGCGCTCCAGGCGGCGGTGCTGACCGGCGAGGTGAAGGACCTGCTGTTGCTCGACGTCACGCCGCTGTCGCTCGGCATCGAGACACTGGGCGGGGTGATGACCAAGCTCATCGAGGCCAACACCACGATCCCCACGAAGAAGAGCGAGGTGTTCACCACGGCCTCGGACAGCCAGCCGTCGGTGGAAGTGCACGTCCTCCAGGGCGAGCGTCCCATGGCGCGCGACAACCGGACGCTCGGGCGTTTCCACCTGGATGGGCTCCCGCCGGCGCCACGCGGCGTGCCGCAGATCGAGGTGGCGTTCGATGTCGACGCCAACGGCATCGTGAACGTCTCCGCGAGAGACAAGGCGACGGGCAAGCAGCAGAACATCACGATCACGGCCTCGTCCACCCTGACCAAGGACGAGATCGAGCGGATGAAGAAGGAGGCCGAGGCGCACGCGGCCGAGGACGCCAGGCGCCGCGAGGAGATCGAGCTCCGGAACCAGGCCGATTCGCTCGTGTACTCGACCGAGCGGACCCTGCGCGACCACGGCGAGAAGATCACGGCCGAGGACAAGCAGGCCATCGAGGGAACGCTCGGGGAGGCTCGCGAGGCGCTCAAGGGCGATGACCTCGAGCGCATCAAGCGCGCGCAGGAGGCGCTGACCAAGGCCTCGCACAAGCTCGCGGAGGTGATGTACCGCGAGGCGCAGGCGGCGACCCATGGCGCTCCCGGCGGGAGTCCGGCCGGCGGCGAGCCGGAGGGCGGCTCAGCCAAGGGCGACGTCATCGACGCCGAGTTCAAGGACCTGGGAGAGAAGAAGTAGGTCGCCCGCCATGCAACAGGGGGCTCCGAGGGCATCACCGGCCCCGCAGCCGGCGGCAGCCGACCGCGACCATATGCGTGACTACTACGCGGTGCTGGGCATCAGCGTCGACACGACGCAGGCGCAGATCCGCCGGGCGTATCAGCGGCTGGCGCGGCGGTATTCCCCGGACGTCAACCTGTGGGATCGCGAGGCCCAGGCGCTGTTCGAGGAGATCTCCGAGGCCTATCGTGTTCTCAGCGATCCGTCGGCGCGGACGCTCTACGACCGCCACGGGGCGGTGGCCGGTGGCACTGCGCCGGTGGGAGCCGGTGAGGAGTCCCGCCGGGGGGGCCGCCGGGGCGAGGACCTGCATGTCCCGGTGGCGCTCGCCTTCCAGCACGCCGTCACCGGGATCACCGTTGACCTGAGCGTGGAGCGGCTGTCTGACTGCCAGGCCTGCGGCGCCACCGGGGCCCGCCCCGGGGCCGTCCCTGTGCGCTGTGGTCACTGCGGCGGAGCCGGGCTGGTCTGGTTGGGCGAGACGACGGCGCGCGCCGAGCGGTGTCCCGCGTGCGACGGGTCCGGGGAGCGAGTGGCCGAGCCCTGCCCCGCCTGCCGGGGGCGAGGGGTGAGCCGGACGCGCACGGTGGCTCGCGTCGTGATTCCGCCCGGCATGGACACGGGGGCCCAGCTTCGCATCCCGGGCGAGGGCCACTCCGGCCCCTTCGGCGGCCCCCGCGGCGATCTCATCGTGATCACGCGGGTGCACGACGATCCGGTCTTCACCCGGAAGGGCGACAACCTCTACTGCGAGCTGCCGCTCACGATCGTCGAGGCCGTGCTGGGCGCGAGGATCCCGGTCCACACGCTCCACGGCGACGTGGACCTGGTGATCCCTCCCGGCTCGCAGAGCGGCCAGGTCTTCCGGATCCGGAGCCGGGGCATGCCGCGGCTCGCGGCCGAGGGCCGGGGCGACCTCTATGTGACGGTGCGGGTCGAGATCCCCCGCGGGCTCGACGCGCGTACCCAGGAGCTGTTCCGCGAGATCGGCCGGCTTCTGCCGGAGGTCCCCCACGGTGAGTCCCGGAGCGCGGTGCGCACATGACCGACAAGGGCAAGCCCCTCTACATGATCGGCGTGGTGGCCGAGATGCTCAAGCTTCACCCCCAGACGCTCCGAATGTACGAGAAGAAGGGGCTCATCCGGCCGAGCCGCACCGTGGGCAAGACGCGCCTGTATTCCGCCGAGGACGTGGAGGAGATCGCGCGCCTGGTCCGGCTCACGCGGGATCTGGGCGTGAATCTGGCGGGCGTGGAGATCATCATAAAAATGAGGCGACGGATGTTCGGCATGCAGCAGCAGATCGAGGAGCTGCTGCGATATGTGCGGACGGAAACGGCGCAGTCCCGGGACCCGGCCGCGCGCGGGACGAGCGAGGCTCTGGTGCGGGCCGCCTCGGCTCACCTCTCGCCGGTGGACCTGTTCTAGGGCAGGACCCAGGAAAGGATTGAGGAGCATGGCGAAGACAACGATCGGCAGTGGAGCAGCCGCAGAGCTGGAAGCGGGCGGGACCGTCCCCGAGGTGCTGTCCATCCTGCCGCTGCGCGACACGGTCCTCTTCCCCCAGGCGGTGATTCCCCTGGCGGCAGGGCGCGAGACCTCCGTCCGCCTCATCGAGGATGCCGCGCGCGGGGGACGGCTCATCGGCGTCTTCGGACAGCGCGACCCCTCCGTGGAGGATCCCCAGCAGGGAGATCTCTACCGAGTGGGAACGGCGGCGACGATCCTCAAGGTGGTCAAGCAGCCCGACGGGATCGTGCGGCTCGTCGTCCAGGGGATCGCGCGGGTCCGGATCGTCGAGATGGTGCAGACGCGTCCCTTCCTCACGGCCCGCGTGAAGGTGGTGGAGGAGACGTTGCCGGCCGCCGGAGACCTCGAGACCGAGGCCCTCATGCGGAACGCGGTGACGCTCTTCCGCCAGATCGTCGAGCTGTCGCCTTTCCTGCCCGATGAGATGACAGGAGCCGTCCAGCACGTCTCCGAGCCCGGCCGGGCGGCGGATATCATCGCGGCCTCGCTGCCGGCGCTGAGCACGCAGGTCAAGCAAGAGCTTCTGGAGACGGTGGCCGTCAAGGCGCGGCTCGGCCGGCTGGCGGCCTGCCTCACGAAGGAGGTCGAGGTCCTGACGCTCGGGTCCAAGATCCAGTCGCAGGTGGAGTCCGAGGTGGGCAAGACCCAGCGGGAGTACTACCTGCGAGAGCAGATGAAGGCGATCCAGAAGGAGCTCGGCGAGACCGACGAGCGCAGCCAGGAGATCGGCGAGCTGCGCCAAAAGATCGAGGCCGCCGGCATGACCGAGGAGGCGAGGAAGGAGGCGCTCCGGGAGCTGGACCGCCTCGCCAAGATGCCCCCGGCCGCCGCCGAGTACACCGTGGCGCGGACCTACCTGGAGTGGCTGGTCGCGCTGCCGTGGGCCAAGGAGACCGAGGACAATCTGGACCTCGCCACGGCCCGGGCCATCCTGGACGAGGACCACTGGGCGCTCGAGAAGGTCAAGGACCGCATCCTGGAGTACCTGGCGGTCAAGAGCATGCGCCCGGCGGGCAAGGACCCCATCCTCTGCTTCGTCGGCCCTCCCGGCGTGGGCAAGACCTCGCTGGGGCGCTCCATCGCGCGGGCCCTCGGGAGGAAGTTCCACCGCATCTCGCTGGGCGGCATGCGTGACGAGGCGGAGATCCGCGGCCACCGGCGCACCTACATCGGCGCGCTTCCCGGCCAGATCATCCAGGGACTGCGCCGGGCCGAGTCCCGGAACCCGGTCTTCATGCTCGACGAGATCGACAAGCTCGGGATGGACTTCCGGGGCGACCCGGCCTCGGCGCTCCTCGAGGTGCTCGATCCCGAGCAGAACGTCGCCTTCCGCGACCACTACATTGACGTGGCCTTCGACCTGACCAAGGCGCTCTTCATCACGACGGCGAATATCCTGGACCCGGTGCCGCCGGCCCTCCGCGACCGCATGGAGGTCATCGAGATCGCCGGCTACACGGAGGAGGAGAAGGTCCACATCGCGCGGAAGCACCTGATCCCCAAGCAGACGGCCGACCATGGCCTCGTCGAGGGCGAGCACATCCGGTGGACGGACGAGGCCCTGCGCCTCCTGATCCGCGGCTATACCCGCGAGGCAGGCTTGCGCAACCTCGAGCGCGAGATCGCGGCCATCACCCGCAAGGTTGCCAAGCGGCGGGTGGAAGGGCACAGCGACGCCGTGGAGGTGACGGAAGCGCTCGTCGGCGAGCTGCTGGGCGCGCCCAGGTTCCTGTTCGAGGAGCTCGAGGAGCGCACCCGCGTCCCCGGCGTGGCCGTCGGCCTCGCCTGGACGGCGGCGGGCGGCGACATCCTGTTCATCGAGGCGACGCGCATGCGGGGCAGCAAGGCGTTGACGCTCACGGGGCAGCTGGGCGACGTGATGAAGGAGTCCGCGCAGGCCGCGCTCTCCTGGGTCCGCTCCCACGCCACCGAGATCGGAATCCGCCCGGATTTCTGGGAACACTCGGACATCCACGTTCACATCCCGGCAGGGGCCATCCCGAAGGACGGACCGTCGGCCGGCGTCACCCTGCTGACCGCGCTGGTGTCCCTGCTCACGCGGCGTCCGCTGCGGCCCCGCCTGGCCATGACCGGCGAGGTGACGCTGTCGGGGCGCGTGCTGCCGGTTGGGGGGATCAAGGAGAAGGTCCTCGCCGCACGGCGCGCCGGGGTGACAACGCTGATCCTGCCGAGCCGCAACGAGAAAAACCTCGTGGAGGACGTGCCGGCCCAGGCGCGAGCAGGCATGACCTTCCACCTGGTGGACTGCGTGGACCAGGTGCTGGCCCTGGCGCTCGACCCGGCGCCGGTCCCGGCCGAGCCTGTCCACAGGGAGCTGCTCGCCTCGCACAACTAGCCCGCAACTTCATGCGGTACAAGGCGAAAGTTCCCGCCGGCGATCCGTGCCCGTTTTCTGGGTGGGCGGTCACCGGCGGGTTCGCTTAGTATGGAGACGGCGTGCTCACATCACTCGTCTGGGGCGTGGTCGTCCTTCTGGTCGCAGCCGCGCTGCCGTCCGTGGCGGCAGCGGCGTCCTATCGGCTCACCGACCCGGATGGCGTGACCCACTTCACCAATGCGCCCACGGACCCACGCTACCGGCGCATTCCAGGGCTGTCGGGCACCCTGGCCGGCTGGCTACGGCTCCCCGAGGGGGCCACGGGGAAGTACGCGGAGGACATCCGCGAGATCTCGTCTCGCTACGGTCTCGACTCAGGACTGGTGGAATCCGTGATCCGCGTGGAGTCGGCCTTCAACCCGTCGGCCGTGTCCCGGAAGGGGGCCCGGGGACTGATGCAGCTCATGCCGCAGACGGCCTCGTCGCTCGGCGTGCGCGATGCCTTCAACCCCCGCCAGAACATCGAGGGCGGTGTGCGCCACCTCCGCCATCTGATGGATCGCTTCCCGGGGAATCTGCCGCTGGCACTGGCGGCCTACAATGCGGGCGAAAATGCGGTCACCCACTACCGGGGGATCCCACCGTACCCGGAGACGCAGCAGTACGTGAGGAAGATCCTCGAGATCCACGCCGTCGGCGAGGCCTCCCAGGTCATCTACCGTCACGAGGATCCCGACGGCACCGTCACCTACACGAATATCCGCCCGCCCACGGGCCTGAGGCTCCGCTAGCCCAACTTCCACTGGGCACGTCAGCTGGCGCGGGGGGCTCAGCGGTCGCGGTGCCAGACGAGGTCGAGGAAGCGGTCGAGGAAGCCGTCGTTGACGAACAGGTCAGCGGCCTCGCGGGTGGCCGGCTGGTCCATGCCCCAGAGCGCCACCCGCTTGCCGGCGTCCGGGTTCATCTGAATGAAGAGCCGCTGATCGCGGGTGAAGGCCACGGGCAGATCCTCGTAGATCTGGGAGGCGAAGGCGTTGACGCCGGGCCCGCCGATGGCGATGGCCGGGAAGAGGTCGGCCATCTCCTGGTTCAGCATCCACATGTCGGTGACCACCACGGCGCTCCGGCTCTCCGTGCCCTCGCCGCGCGAGTCGATGATGCGCTTGAGCTCGTAGGCGATGGGCCGGTCCTCCTCCTCGGGAAGGATCCCGTACCCCACCACGATGAGCACGGTGGAGCGGATGTCGAAGTAGCGCGGCATCAGCGAATCAGCCGGGCCAGCTCACGGAACTCGTCCGTGTCACCCTGACCCAGCAGCTGGAACAGCACGGTCTCGCTGCTCGTCACGACGGCGCCCGCCTGGCGCAGCTGATCCATCGCCAGGCGCCAGCTGGCCTGGGTGCGCGAGGTGACGGCGTCGGCGGCGACGTGGACGCCGTACCCCTCGGCCAGGAGATCCAGCGCCGAGAGCAGCACGCACACGTGGGCCTCGATGCCCACCAGGATGACCTGCCGCGTGCTCGCTGCCCGGAGGCGCGCGCGCACCCCCTCCACCGCCGCGCACGAGAAGGCCACCTTCGAGACGGGCTCGACGTCGGGCGGGAGCGTCTCCCGGAGCTCCGGCAGTGTGTGACCCAGTCCCTTCGGGTACTGCTCCGTCACGATGACCGGAAGCCCGAGCCGCCGCGCCGCCGTGGCCAGCACCTTGATGTTGCGCATGACTTCCTCGCGGTGATCGGCGTCCATGGCGGGGAAGAGGCGCTCCTGGACGTCCACCACGAGGAGGGTCGTCCCCTCTCGGCCGATCCGCATCGGATGGGGGCTCTGCGCGCTCGTCATGACGGCCTCCCGGAGAGAAGATCAGAGGCAGCGGTCGAACGCCCGATACTGCAGGGCCTCGGACACGTGCTCCGCAGCTATCGTCTCACATCCTGCCAGGTCCGCAACCGTCCGCGCGACCTTGAGAATGCGGTGATAGGCGCGCGCCGAGAGGCCGAGCCGGGAGACGGCGCGCCCGAGCAAGCGGCCTGCCTCCGCCGGCACGCGGCAGAAGAGGCGCGTCTGTCGCCCGCTCATGCGCGCGTTGACGCGCACGTCGGTGCCCGCGAAGCGCGCGGCCTGGCGGTCCCGCGCGGCGACCACGCGTCGCCGGATGGCCGCCGACGGCTCGCCGGCGGCATCGGCATCGAGATCGGCGTAGGTCACCGCCGGCAGTTCGACGTGGAGGTCGATGCGGTCCAGGAGGGGTCCCGAGAGACGCCCCAGGTACTGCTCGCGCTCGGCGGGCGTGCATGCGCAGGTCTCCACCGAGCGGCAGCCGCGCCGGCACGGGTTCGCCGCGCCCACGAGCTGGAAGCGCGCGGGGAAGGACGCGCTCCCCGCCGCGCGGGTGACCGTGACCACCCCGTCCTCCAGCGGCTGGCGCAGGGACTCGAGCACGCGCCGGGAGAACTCGGGCAGCTCGTCCAGGAAGAGCACGCCCAGGTGCGCCAGGCTCGCCTCGCCCGGATGGGGAGCGCCGCCGCCGCCGATGAGCCCCGACCCGGACACCGTGTGGTGCGGCGCCCGGAACGGGCGGCTGCCCACGAGTCCGCGCTCGGCCGACAGGAGCCCCGCCACGCTCCAGACCACCGACACCTCGATGGCCTCGTCCAGCGACAGCGGCGGGAGGATGGTGGCGAGGCGCTGGGCGAGCATGGTCTTGCCGGCCCCGGGTGGGCCGATCATCAGGACGTTGTGGCCGCCCGCAGCGGCGATCTCGAGCGCGCGCTTGGCGTGGGCCTGACCGCGCACCTCGGCGAAGTCGATCGTCCCGGGCCCGGGCTCGACGCACCCCGCTGCGGTCGCCTCCACCCGCTCGAGTGGCCGTTCCCCGTTGAGATACTCCACCGTGTCGTGGATGCTGTGCACCGGGATGACGTGGAGTCCCGCGACCACTGCGGCCTCCCGCGCGTTCTCGGCGGGCACCATCAAGAGCGGGATCCGTTCCTGGCGGCAGAGGAGCGCCACGGGAAGGACGCCGCGCACGGGACGGACGCGCCCGTCGAGGGACAGCTCCCCGAGGAGCGCGGCGCGCTCGAGCAGGTCCGGCTTCACGACTCCCGTGGCGGCGAGGATGCCCACCGCCATCGGCAGGTCGAAGGCCGGGCCCTCCTTGCGCAGATCGGCGGGCGCCAGGTTCACCGTGATGCGGTCCACGGGGAAGCTGAAGCCCGCATTGTGGATGGCCGCGCGGATGCGGTCGCGGCTCTCGCGCACGGTGGAATCCGGCAGCCCCACCGTCGTGAAGGACGGCAGGCCCGAGGCGACGTCGACCTCCACCGAGACGACGACGGCCTGGATCCCCTGAAGTGACGCGGAGCGTACGCGCGCGAGCACGGGGTCAGTGTCGGGCGCGCACCGGGAGGGGTCAACGCCTCGGAAGTGATACACCCTCTCAACCCGGAGCAGCGGGAGAAGCTCCGCGCGCTGCTGGCCGAGTCGCGCTCGCCGATGATGCAGCCGGGCTCGGCGCCGTCACCCTCGCCGTCACCCTCGCCGTCCCCGCGAGGGCAGCGCTTCTAGCGCCGGGCGTTCTCGGCCAGGACCCGCTCATCACGAGCGGCTTCTACCTGGCGATCGATCCCGAGTGCTTCATGCCCCGTGGCGAGTTCACCGCCCGGATGGACCGCCTCATCCGCCAGATCAAGGCCTCCGGGCGGGCGGCGGGTGTCGCGGAGGTCTTCGTCGCGGGGGAGATCGAGTTCCGCGCCGGGACGAACGACGAGCCGGACGAGGCCTCGCAGGGCGAGCCGCAGCCCGCGGTGCGAGGCGCAGCCGAAGGCGAGCCGGGCCGATGGATCGAGAGAGCGCGAAGCGCGCCGAGGCGAGCGGAGAAGGACACTGCGGCGAGCGGAGCGAGCCGGCGCGGGCGCGAGGCGTACGTGGGTGTACGTTGAGCGCCCACGCCGACCGAGAACGTGGCTCGGCGAGCCGGAGACGCAGGCGAGGCGAGCACACCTGGGAATCGGGCGAGCGTGAGCGAGCCAGGGCGAAGTGAGTCGGCCCCGCGCTACTCGTTCAGCCGGCGCTTGGCGAAGCCGAGGAGGCCCTGGGGCATGAAGATCACCATCGCGGTGAAGATGATGCCCACCGGGATCAGGTAGTACTCGGTGAAGTAGCGCGAGACGCCCTCGCGCAGCAGCAGGAAGAAGGCCGCGCCCGCCACCGGCCCCACCAGCGTGCCCATGCCGCCCATCACGTTGAAGATCACGACCTCGCCGGAGACCGCGAAGAAGACGAAGTCGGGCGCGGCGAACTTGTTCTGGACCGCGTAGAGGACGCCGGCCAGGCCCGCGAAGAGCCCAGAGAGCATGACCGCCACGATCTTGTAGCGCTCAACAGCGTAGCCGATGGCCCGGGTCCGCGGCTCGTTCTCGCGGATGGACTGCAGCACCATCCCGAACGGCGACTGGGTGATGCGTCGGAGGAGCAGGTACGAGACCGTCACCACCCCGAGCACGAACCAGTGAAGGGTCTCCGGGGTGAAGCGCGCCGCCCCGAGGCCGGGGAGAGAGAGCAACGGCTGGGCGAAGGTCAGCCCATTCTCGCCGCCCGTGACCGCGGTCCACGTGAAGATGATGACGTAGAAGATCTGGGAGAAGACGAGCGTCGTGATGGCGAAGTAGATGTCGCGCAGCCGCGTCGAGAAGTAGGCCACGAAGACGGCGGCCGTACCGGCGGCCGTCAGCCCGTAGAGGAGCGCCAACCACAGGTTCGGTGGCTTGACGGAAAGGAGGGCGGCGGCCGCCCCGTATATGCCCAGCCCGAAGAAGACCGAGTGGCCGAAGGAGACCATGCCCGTGTAGCCGATCAGGATGTCCGAGGACATGGCTAGCAGGCCCCAGATCAGGATCTCGGTGACGAAGCGTCGCCAGAACTCCGGCAACACGAGAGGGGCGATGGCCAGTAGGGCCAGCACGACGGCGAAGCCGGTCCAGTAGGCGGTGGGCGAGCGGCGGGCGATCATTGGGTCCTCACTTCGGGGTCCTCACTTCGGGGGCCTCACTTCGGCGTCGGGACGAAGAGGCCCGTGGGCCGGAAGAGGAGCGTGAGAATCAGGACCACGAAGGAGACGATCACCGCCTGGGCCGGGCTCACGACCAGGGAGGCGTAGGCCTCGAGCAGGCTGATGAGGATCGCGGCGAAGATGGAGCCGCCGAGATTGCCCATCCCGCCCACCACCACCACGATGAAGGCCCGCAGCGTGAAGTCCAGCCCCATGTTCTGCGTGACTCCGCCGAGGGGGCCGAAGAGCACCCCGCTGGCGGCGGCCATGCCGGCGCCGATGGCGAAGACGCCGGTGTGGACCCACGGGACCGGGATGCCCATGGCCGAGGCCATGATGCGGTCCTGCATGGTGGCGCGGATCCAGATGCCGTACTTGCCATGCCTGAGGAAGAGCCAGAAGCCGCCGATGATGGCCGCCGAGAGGACGGCGGTGAGCACTCGGTACCACGGGTACTGCAGGTAGAAGAGCTGGAACTGGCCGGTGAGGGGCTCCTGGATCCTGCGCGCCGACGGTCCCCACTGCCAGAGCGCGTACTTCTGGAGCACGAGCGATATGCCGAAGGTGGCGAGGATGGTGGTGAGGGGATCGCGGCCCAGCAGCGGGCGCAGCGTCGTTGCCTGGAGCGCGGCGCCGAACACCGCGATGACGAGCACGGCGACGAGGAGGGCGAGCCAGAAATTGCCCGTCGCCGCGATGGTCACCGCGCCCGTGAATCCGCCTAGCATCACGAGGTCGCCATGGGCGAAGTTGACCACGTCCATGATCCCGAAGATGAGCGTCAGCCCTGAGGCCACGAGCGCGAGGATCATCCCGTTGACGAGCCCGTTGACCGTCTGGATGAGGATCTGGTCGAGGGGGATGCTCACGGCTAGACCCCCAGGTACTGGTGGATGACGGCGTGGTCGGCCCGCAGCTCGGCGGCCGTGGCATGGTGGCGGACGAGACCCTTCTCCATGATGTAGACGCGATCGCTGACGTCCAGGGTGAGCGGCACGTTCTGCTCGACCAGCAGGATCGCGACGCGGTCCTGGTGGAGCAGCGTGATGATCTCGCGGATCTGGCCGACCATGCGCGGCATCAGCCCCTCCGTCGGCTCGTCGAGGAGGATGATCTTGGGCTCGAGCATCATGGCGCGCGCGATGGCGAGCATCTGCTGCTCGCCGCCGGACAGGGTGCCCCCCGCCTGGCTCCGCCGCTCCGCCAGCACGGGGAAGTGGGCGTAGACCTTGTCGAGCAGCTCGCGCCGCCTGGCCTCGGTCATCCCCGGCCGGTCGAGCCCCGTGCGCAGGTTCTCCATGACCGTGAGGAGCCGGAAGATGCGGCGGTCCTCGGGTACCCAGGCTAGCCCCGCGTGAGCGAGGCGGTGGGGCGCCGTGCCGGCGATCTCGCGCCCCTCGAAGCGCACGTGTCCCCCCGACGGCCGCACGAGCCCCATGATGGTCTTGAGCGTGGTGCTCTTGCCGACGCCGTTCCGACCGAGGAGACCGACCACCTCGCCCGGCTGCACCTCGAGGGAGACGCCGAGCAGGATGTGGCTCTTGCCGTAGTAGGTGTGAACCTCCGTGAGGGTCAGCATCAGGTCTTGAGGTAAACCTCCTGCACCCGCGGGTTGTCCTGGATCTCGGCCGGCGTTCCCTCGGCGAGCACCTCGCCGTAGTGGAGCACGGTGATCGTACGCGCCAGCCCCATCACGACGTCCATGTCGTGCTCCACGATGAGGATGGTCACGTCGTGGGCGATGCGGCGGATCAAGCCGACCGTGGCGTGGGTCTCGGTGACGCTCATTCCGGCCGTCGGCTCGTCGAGGCACAGGAGCCGGGGCTCGGTGGCCAGCGCGATGCCGATCTCGAGGTTGCGCTGCTCGCCGTGCGAGAGGTTGGCCGCCAGCTCGTCCTCCTTTTCGCGGAGCGCGACCGCCTCCAGCACGCTTCGCGCCCGGTCGATCAGATCGCCGAAGGCGCGGTGGTGGCTCAGCAGGCTCCAGCCATGCTGCCGCGACTGGGCGGCGATGCGGACGTTCTCGAGCACGGTGGCGCCGGGCAGAATGTTGGTGATCTGGTACGAGCGCGCAATGCCCTTACGGGAAATCCGGTTCGGCGGCAGTCCGGCCACATCCTCGCCGTCGAGGAGGACGCGCCCGCCAGTGGGTCGGAGGACACCGGTCACGCAGTTGAAGAAGGTGCTCTTGCCCGCGCCGTTGGGGCCGATGATGGCGCGGATCTCCCCCCGCGGGACGGAGACGCTCACGTTGTTGACGGCGGCGAGGCCGCCGAACCGCATCGTGAGCCCCTCGGTGCGGAGAATCGGCCCCGAAGGGGCACGCCGGCGGAGCACGGCCGGCGTGCCCCTTCGGGGAGAGTCGGACGGCACGCTACACGAACTTGCAGGCCGGCGGGACGAGGGTCTTCTCCTTCGGCACGATCTCCAGCAGCCGGTGCTTGACGTTCTTCAGGTCGTAGATGAACTCGCGCAGGAAGGCCTGGTGGTCCTCCTTGCGGAGGATCTTGTCGCCCTGCGGGAAGTCGTCTCCCTCCTTCATCTCCAGCCCCTCCAGGGCCGCGATCAGCTTCATGGTGTCCTCGCGGCCCCGGAACCCGGACTTCTGCATCCCGAGCTTCAGGGCATTGAAGCCCTCGAAGTTGGACTGCACGAAGCGGTCCGGCAGCGGGCCCGACGGGTCGATGGCCTTGAGCCGGGCCACCGCGTCGTCGAAGAACTTCTTGTGGGAGGGCGTGTTGAGCGGCCCCTCCAGCACCGGGATGTAGCGGTCGAGGCCGACGAACCCCTCTCCCTTGGTGCCGATGGCAGGGAGGCTCACCGAGGGCGTCATGGCCCCGTCGCCGGCGATCTTGTACTTCTTCGACATGCCGAGGTCGAAGGTCTGGGTCAGGAACGAGATGCCCTGGCCGCCGAAGAAGATGCCGAAGAGCCCGTCGAAGCTCCCGCTGATCTTCGACAGGAAGGGCGTCATGTCGGCCGTGCCGAGGGGGATGCCCGTGGAGCCGACCATCTCGCCGCCGTTCTTCTTGATCTCCGCGGCGAAGGCGTCACGGGTGGACTGCCCCCAGGCGTAGTCGGCGTAGACGATGTGCCACTTCTTGCCGAGCTTGTTCACCAGGTACGGCGCGAAGGCCACCGCCTGGGCGGGGGCGTAGTCGAAGGGCCGGAAGGTGTAGCGGCTGCACTTGGTGGTCGTGATGGTCGTGTCGAGGCACACCGTGATCATGTTGACGATCTTGTGCTCCTCCCACACCGGCATGCAGGCCAGGCACACGTTGGACAGGTAGCCGCCCACGTGGGCGTCGATCTTGTCCTCGAGGGCGAGCTTCTCGGCCTTGCGCCGGCCGACGTCGGGCTTGGACTCGTAGTCGGCGACGATCAGCTCGACGGGTCGGCCGCCGATCCCGCCCGACTTGTTGGCGCGGTCCACCGCCATCTCCACCCCGACCAGCGCCGTCTTGCCACCGGCGGCCGCCGCACCCGAGAGCGGCTGGAGCGTGCCGATCTTGTAGGGTTTGGCCTGGCCGAACGCGTGCCACCAGGGCGCGGGCACCAGCATGGTGGCGCCGAGGGCGCCGGCCGCGGTGGCGCCGAGGCCGAGGAGTGTCCGCCGCGTGACCTTGCCGCTATACCAGAACTCCTCGGACTTGGCCCAGGGTTCATCCATCCAGCGCTCGCTCATGAGGGCGTCCTCCCATTGGTCGGTTGTTGTTCGGCCATGGCCCGTAAGGCCGCGGTGAATGCTTCCGTGGTCTGCCGGACATCCTCCTCGCCGTGGGCGAGGGAGACGTAGAACTTCTGGCTAGCCTTGACGACGCCCCGCTCGAGCAGCGCCCGTGTGAAGGCCGAGTGGCGCTGCCGGTCGGCGGTGAGTGTGGCCCGGTAGTCGGTGATTGGCCGGTCGGTGAAGTAGATCTCGAACACCGGCGCCTCGCCGGCCACCTGGGCGGGGAGCCCCGCCCCGCGGGCGGCCTCTTCCAGCGCGGCCTTGACCCGGGCCCCCGTGGCGAAGAGCCGTGCGTAGGTCCCGGGCTTCCGCAGCTCCGCGAGCGTGGCGAGCCCCGCCGTCGCCGCCACGGGATTGCCGTTCAGCGTGCCGGCCTGGGCGACGAACTCGGGCGTTCCGTCGAGGTCCGGCGCCAGGTGGCGCATGATGTCCCGGCGGCCGGCGACGGCGGCCAGGGCGAAGCCCCCGCCGATGATCTTGCCGAGGGCGACGAGATCGGGGACCACGCCGTAGTACTCCTGCGCCCCGCCGTAGGCGAAGCGGAAGCCCGTGACGATCTCGTCGAAGATGAGGGGGATGCCGTGGCGGCGCGTGATCTCGCGCACGCCGTGCAGGAACTCCCGCTGCGGCGCGATGAGCCGCTGGAAGGGCTCCATGATCACCGCGGCCAGATCCTGGTGGTGGGCGGCGAGGATCGCCTCCGTCTCGGCGAGATCGTTGAACGGGGCGACGAGGACGCTGTCCTGGATGGCGTGGGGAATGCCGGCCGAGTCGGGCGTCGGGGCGGGGAAGGCCTTGGGCGACCGTGGGCCGACGCTCATCAGCGAGTAGTCGTGAGTGCCGTGGAAGCCGCCCTCGAACTTCAGGATCTTGTCCTTCTTCGTGAAGGCGCGGGCGATGCGGAGGGCGAAGAAGGTGGCCTCGCTGCCCGAGGAGGTGAAGCGGACCTGCTCGGCGCAGGGCACGGCGCGGCAGATCTCCTCGGCGAGCTCGAGCGTGGGCTCGCTGAGCTGGAAGTAGGTCGTGCCCCGGCTGAGCTGCCGCTCCACCGCCCCCACGACGGCAGGGTGCGCGTGCCCCAGCACGAGCGGACCCGAGCCCAGGACGTAGTCGATGTATTCCCGTCCGGAGACGTCGTAGAGGCGCGGGCCCCGCCCCTCCCGCACCACGAACGAGAGGTCACGCGGGACGGAGTAGCCGCCCAGCACCCCGCCGGGCAGCAGGCGGGCGGCCTTCTCGAGGAGCGCGTCTTCTTCGGGGCTGCGGCCTGCGCGTTGTGCCATCTGAGCTCGTTGAAGGGCGAAACGGTAGGACCCTTATACCCCAAGCGTCAGGCCTGGCGCAAGCGCCCTCACGCGGGCGCGCGCGCCCCGCCGCGACGTTCTGCTCGATCTGCCGGCTGTGGCCCTCGAGGTGCTCGGCGTAGATCTCCAGCCAGTCCAGCACACCCAAGGCGCCCGACTCCGTGTGACGCCCCTTGCGCTGCCAGGCCTCCTCGGGCAGCCGGCGGAGCAGCGGGCCTGTCAACGGGCCCTCATCTTCCATAACTCCGCTCTAAGGGCTCCCCGCCCGAGGTAGCATGATTCGCCCGCTAGGCGAGTCGCTCTCCCTCGTGGGAACCGACCTTAGAGCGGAGTTATGGATCTTGGCCTCATCGCCATCGGGGCCCGCCGACGCAGCGTGCCGCTCACGCCCGAGCGCGTGACGGCAGCGATCCGGAGCTGGAATCATGGTGCGGTCGGCTGATCGTTCCGCCCGCGCCAGGAAGGCGCCGGGTTCCTACCAGCGGGCCGGCCAGGACTCGAAGCCGAGGTCGGCGAAGAGTCGTCTCGCGCTGCCCGCATGCTGCTCGGCCTGGCTGTCGTGTCCCCTCCCCTCGAGGAGGCGGCTGAGGCCGAGGTGACAGCGGCCGAGAAGGGGGCGCATCCCGAGAGTCTCGGCCAGCTCGATCGCCTCACGGTATTGCTCCTCACTCTGCTCGATCTCGGCGAGCAGGCGCAGCGCGTACGCCTCGTACCCTCGCTCGCCCTGGCGTCGCGCGCGATCGACGGCCCGCCGCGCCGCCTCCGCGGCGTGGCGCCCCCGGCCGGCGGCCCGATACGCTTCGCCGAGCCACGCGATGAGCAGCGGGGAGCACGCACGAAGCCCGATCCGATCGGCCTCCGAGGTCCCTCGCTCGAGAAGCGGCAGGCCCTCGTCGACTCGTCCGGCCAGCGCGTAGGCGTAGCCCAGGCTTGCGGCGACGCGGGGCGCCCAGTGGATGTTGCTCGAGGTGCGGCACAGAGCAAGGCTCTCCTCGAACGCCGAGATCGCTGGGGCGATCCGACCCCTCGCCAGCTGGCAGTACCCGAAGCCCCACGCCGCCATGACCTGGCTGTAAGGGTGGCCGCGCGCCTCGGCGGTCTCCCGCGCTTCCCTGGCGCGGGCGACCGCCTCATCAGCAAGCCCTGCACGGTGTCCGGGACCACGGCCGATGCCGTCAGCTCCGCATCCGGGGCGACCGCCCGCGCCAGCTCCTCGATGAACAAGGGGTTCCCATCCGCCTTGGCGAGGACGAGCCGAGCCAGGGCCTCGGGCACGGTCTTGCGCTGCAGCACGCCACTGACGACTTGGAGGCTCTCGTCGGGCGAGAGCGGCAGCAGCGCGACCTGGCTCACGTAGGACTTGTTGATCCACCGCGGCCGGTAGCCCGAGCGGTAGGTGACGAGGAGCAGGATCGCGGAAGCGGGCACGCCCTCGACCAGCGAGGCGATGAATTCCTCGGAGATACCGTCAATCCAGTGCAGATCTTCGACGATGACGACACTGGGCCGAGACTCACCGGCGCGGACGAGCAGCTCCCGCAGGGCCTCGAAGGTCCGGACCTTGATCGCGTCGGGAGTGAGGCCGGCGAGGGATTCCGTCCCCTCTCGCAGGGAAAGGAGATTCAGCAGGAGCGGGAGCACGCCTGCGGGATCGATTCGGAGCGCGGTCAGATGGGCCCGGACCTTCTCGGGGATCACCGCCAGGCCGTCCGCCTCGGTGATCCCGCACACGCCGCGAAGCAGATCGAGCACCGGCAGATAGGCGACGCCGCTCCCGTACGACAGGCAGCGGCCCTCGAGACACGTCACCGCCTCCCCCACGACCTGCTGTCTGAACTCGAACAGGAGGCGCGACTTGCCGATGCCGGCCTCGCCCGCGATCGCGACGACCTGGCCCCGCCCGGTCCTGGCCTGGGCCAGTCGGGCCAGAAGCATCTCGCGCTCGCTGCGCCGGCCGACGTAGCGCGTGATGCGTCCTCCGAGCGTGAATCCCGGGCGGTCCTGCCCGGCCAGGCGGTAGGTGCGGACCTCGCCGATGTCGGGCGCGGCGGCCAGCTCGAAGCGGCGCTCGAGGAAGGGCGCGACGGCCTGGCTGATCCGGATGGCGTTCGGCCCGGCCGGGCTCACGAGTCCGTCGAGGAGGTCCCACGCCTCGGTCTTGTCGTCGAGGTCGATGGCCGTCGCCGCCGCCAGTCGGATGATCCTGAAGCGTCCGCCGTGTATGCCGATCCTGACGGGGACAGGCGCCGAGGCCACGTCCGTGGAGCGCTCGACGACCTTCCTGATGGCCATCGCGGCCTGGGCGGCGCGCCAGGGCGCGTCCTCGTCCGGCTCGAGGCCGAAGGCCGCGACCAGCCCCCGGGCGCTGACGTCCTCGACCCGTCCGCCAAAGCTCTCCACCTTGCCGACCAGCGCGTGAACGATCGGGGTCGTCTCGATGGGGTCGGTGGGGCTGTCAATGGCCCCGAGCAGCACCGGGAGGAGCGTGATGTGGCGCGTCTCCCAGCGGGGACGCGCCGTCTCTGGAGCGTCCCCGGGAGCCCGGGGCACCTCGGCGGGCACGGGCGGCGGCGAGGCGTCGGGCCGGAGGCCGGGCTTGCGGAGGTGATAGCGGACGGTGCTCCGGGTCGTCGTGAGCCTGGCCGCCGCGCGGGAGACATTCCAGCCGGTCTCGCGCAGAGCCTGGAGGAGACGCTCGGCCGTCGGGCCCTCGCGATCCGGCGCCGGAAGCCAGCGACTGCCAACGCGGGGTGTCTCGGAGACCGGCGGCGGCAAGCCGAGGGTCCCGGCCGTCACGGTCGTCGCCGACGAGAGCAGCGCGACGCGTTCCATGACGTTCATGAGCTCCCGCACGTTGCCGGGCCACGCGTGGGCGAGCAATGCGTGGCGGGCGTCGGGGGCCAGCCTCTTGGTGGGCAGCCCGTAGTCGGCGCAGGCTCGCGCGAGGAAGCGCTCGGCGAGCAGCACCACGTCCTCGCCGCGCTCGCGGAGCGGCGGCTGCCAGAGCGTCACCACTGCGAGGCGGTGATAGAGGTCCTCTCGGAGGGTCGCCGCGGTGCGTGTCCCGCTGGTGGCGGCCAGGATCCACACGTCGACCGGCTCGCTGCGCGTGCCTCCGAGCCGCCGGACCGACTGCTCCTCGATGACCTTGAGCAGCTTCCCCTGAAGCCCCTCGGGCAGCAGACCGACCTCGTCGAGGAAGATCGTGCCCCGGTGCGCGGTCTGGAACAGGCCTGGCTTGGCCTGGCGCGCGTCGGTGAAGGCGCCTCGCTCGAAGCCGAACATCTCGGCCTCGAGCAGCGTGTCGGGGATCGCGGCGCAGTTGACGTCGACGAAATGGCGTGGCCGCCGCCATCTGGCGTCGGCCTCTTCAGCTTCCGACCGGCCTCGCCCGATCGCCCTGCCACGCCGCCTCCCGCTTTCCCGGCTCGGGTGATGCTCGTTGCTTGTGGAGCTTGCTGCGATCGGCGGGCGTCACCGCGCCGCCGGCAAGTCGAGCGCCGCCGCCAGCGCCGGATTCAGCTCGTGGAGCTTCGCTGGCGAGAGCGCGGCCACGAGCTGGGTCAGATCTCCCCACGTCTCACGCGCGCGCTTGCCCGGCGAGCGAGGCCTTGGCCTGGCGCGCGAGGCGGGCCTTGTGCCGGCGGAGGATGGCGCTCTCGCGCTCCTCGACGGCGCGCTGCCGCCCCGCTCCACGAAGTCCCTGACCGCGGCGCGCACCAGGACGGAGCGGCTGCGGCGGCGCGGGGAGGCCGCAGCCAGCTCGTCGAGGAGCTGCAGGGTGCCCTCGTCGATGGTGACTGCAATAGTCTTCATATTGGCAGTTCTGATGGCCCGAGGCGTCGGGGTTCAAGCCTGCCCATGAGCGGGCCCGGCGAGATGGACTCGCCGCTCGCGTTGTCAGGAGAGGAGTCCCGACTCCCGCAGGGCCAGACGGATGCGGTGGCGCTCCTCGTCGGACACCGGCGTCAGCGGCGGGCGCACGTGCGCAGCGGGGAGGCGCCCCAGGATGGCGAGCGCCTCCTTCATGCGGTTGTGCATGTCCACGAAGGGCGGCGCGTAGAAGACCCCCACCAGCGGGGCCAGCCGCTCGTTCACCCGCCGGGCGGAGGCGAGGTCGCCCGCCTGGACGGCGGCGAACAGCTCGGCCTGGAGGTCGGCCGCCACGCTGCCCATGCCCGAGATGCAGCCGTCGGCGCCGAGGAGGAAGGTGGCCAGGAGCGACATGGTGAACGAGGAGAGCATGGCCACGGGCCGCCCCGAGCCGCGCAGCGCCCTCAGGTTCTTCTCATACGACACGATGTCGTTGGACCAGTCCTTGACGCCCACCACTGAGGGGATCTTGCAGAGGGCCGCGAGCGTCTCGGGGCTGTAGCCGATGCCCGAGGCGGGCGGGTACTCGAAGACGATCAGGGGGAGATCCACGCGGTCGGCCAGGGCCGAGAAGTGGCGGAGCACCATCTCGGGCTTCACCTGGGCCCCCCACATGAAGATGGTCGGGGGGAAGACCAGGAGGCCGGCGGCGCCCGCGGCCCGCGCCTCCAGCGCCAGGTCGATGGCCTCCCGGGTGCCGTCGGCGTAGACGCCAGCGATGATCGGGACCTTGCCCGCCACCTCGTCGAGCGCGAGGGCGAGCGCCCGCTTCCGCTCCTCGCGCGAGAGCGAGGACACCTCGGCCGCGTGGCCATTGGCCACGATGGCGGTGACGCCGGCGGCGTCGGCGAGCCAGCGGAGATGCTTCCGGTAAGCGGCCTCGTCGATCTCGAGGTCGGCGCGGAAGGGCAGCAGGTTGGCGGGCATGCAGCCCTGGAAACGGAAGTCGCTCGTCATGAGTGTTCTCCCATGCGCTCGGCCCGCCGGTCCATTGACCGCGGCTTGCTCACGCCCGCTTCCCTCGCTCCGCTCGGGGGATCCCCATGTCCGCTCGCCTCGCCTGCGGCTCGACTCGCCCTACCACGCGGCGACGGAGAAGGCGTTGGGGATGTGGCGAATCGCCTTGACGCCGCCCTCGTTGTTCACGATCACCGCCACGACGTCGAAGCGGCACGGCATCTCCCGCAACCGGCGGAGCTTCAGGTAGCCGAGGGCCAGCTTCCCCAGCCGGTTCTGCTTGCGCGTGTTCACGGCCGCCTCGGGCGGATCGCCCGCGAGGTCCTTGCGCGTCTTGACCTCGACGAAGACGAGGGTCTTGCCCTCCCTGGCGACGAGGTCGATCTCGCCCTCCCTCGTCCGGACGTTCTTGTCCAGGATGGCATACCCGCAGCGCGCCAGGAAGCGCGCCGCCTCCTCCTCCCCCTTGATCCCTGTGGCTCTGCGAGTGTCGGTAGGCACGCGTCACTCCTTGATCAGCACAAGACCGAACGTCACTGCCGTTCCTCGAACAGCTCGCCCTGGCGCCCCACCCCGCGAAAGCTCATGCGGTGCAGGGGACAGGGCCCGTGCTCCAGGATGGCCCGCTGGTGAGCGGGCGTCGGGTAGCCCTTGTGCCGGCCGAATCCGTACACCGGATACTCACGATCCAGCGCCTCCATGATCCGATCCCGCGTCACCTTCGCGATGATCGACGCGGCCGCCACGCTGGCCGAGCGCCGATCGCCCCGCACCAGATTCCGCTGCGGGCACCCGAGGTCCCGTAGCGTGACGTAATCGGTCAGCACCAGTTCCGGCTCCACCCCGAGCCCTGCGAGAGCCCCCCGCATGGCCAGCCGCGTGGCCTCGAGGATATTGACCCGGTCGATGGTCGCCACGTCCGCCGTCCCCACGCCGACTGCCACGGCCTGCTCCCGGATCAGGTCGAAGAGCCGCTCCCGCTCGGCGGGCGCCACACGCTTCGAGTCGTCCAGTCCCTCGATGGGACTCCCCGGCGCCAGGATCACCGCGGCGGCCACCACCGGTCCCGCCAGCGGGCCTCGCCCGGCCTCGTCCACCCCCGCGACCCGGGTCAGGCCCCGGCGCCAGGCCTCTCGCTCGAACCGATACGGCGCGGCCGTGGGTCCGCCCTCAGCTCGAGGGTGTCTCCCCCGAGGCCCCCGAGGCCGGCACGTGGACGAAGCGCTTCTCCTTGAGCCGGGCGGCCTTGCCGGCCAGCTGGCGGAGGTAGTAGAGCTTGGCGCGGCGGACCACTGCGCGCTTCATGACCTGGATCTTGTCGATCCGAGGCGAGTGCAGCGGGAAGGTGCGCTCCACGCCCACGCCGTACGAGATCCGCCGCACGGTGAACGAGGCGCTGGCGCCGCCGCCCCGCTTCCGGATGACCACGCCCTCGAAGGCCTGCAGCCGCTCCTTCTCCCCTTCCACCACCTTCACGGACACCTTCACCGTGTCTCCGGGCGCGAACCCCCCGCGGTCCTTCTTCAGCTGTGCCGCGTCGATGAGTCGGATCGCTTCCATGTCCGTCTCTACTCCTTACGTGATGTAGTCCGAGGGCGTTCGGCCCTGGCTGAAACCATCCACCCACTTCTGCTCTTCCGGCGAGAGATCGGCGGTGTCCAGCAGGTCCCGCCTCCGCTGCCACGTCCGCCACACGGACATGAGCCGCCGCCACCCGTCGATCCGCCCGTGGTCGCCCGAGAGGAGCACGGGCGGCACCGCCCACTCACCGAACCGCTCCGGCCGCGTGTACTGCGGGTGCTCGAGCAGGCCGCGCGAGAACGAGTCCCGCTCCGGCGCCGACTCCTGGCCGAGCACGCCCGGACAGAGCCGCACCACCGCGTCCGTCACCACGAGGGCCGCCGGCTCGCCGCCCGAGAGCACGTAGTCCCCGATGGACAGCTCCTCGTCCACCAGGCGCTCCCGCACCCGCTCGTCCACGCCCTCGTACCGCCCGCACACCAGCACCAGGTGGGGACGCCGCGCCAGCTCCCGCGCGATCTCCTGCGTGAAGCGCCGTCCCGCCGGGTCCAGCAGCATCACCCACGAGCCGGGTGTCCGGAGCGTCCCGATGCAGGCCGCAAGCGGCTCGGGTTTCAGGATCATGCCGCCGCCCCCGCCAAAGGGGGCATCGTCCGTCACCTGATGCGTGCCCTGCGCGTGCTCCCGCAGGTTGTGGACCCTGACGTCCACGAGCCCGCGCGCCCGCGCGCGGCCCATGATCGACTCGCCGAGGGCGCCTTCGAGCACCCCCGGGAACAGCGTGACGATGTCGATCCTCACAGCTCCACCAGCCCCTCCGGCGGATCCGCCACGATGCGGCGCCCCGCCACGTCCACCTCGATCACGAGCTCCGGCACCGCCGGCAGCAGCCACTCCCGCTCGCCGTCGCCGATCACCCACAGCGGCTGCCCCGACGAGCCCTCCACCCGGAGGAACGTCCCCAGCTGTCGTCCCTGCGGCGTCTCCACGGCGGCGCCTTCGAGCTGCCAGGGGTAGAACTGCCCCGGCGCCGGCGGCAGGGCCTCGGCCCTCGGGACGGCCATGAGCCGCCCGCTGAATGAGCGAGCCGCTTCGGGCGACTCCACCCCCTCCAGGCGCACCAGCACACCGTCCCCGTCGAAGCGATGCGAGGCGATCCGGCACCGCTCGCGCCGATCGGTCGCGGGCTCCCAGAGGAAGCACTCGCGAAGCCTGTCGAAGCGCTCCTGCGGGTGATCCGTCAGCGGCCGGACCCTCACATCGCCCTTGATCCCGTGGGGCCGCAGAATCTCCCCGACCGCCACCAGCGGCGGAGCCGCGCCTGGCTCGCTCACGCTCGCCCGCCTCGCTCCGCTCGGGGGATTCCCATATCCGCTCGCCTCGCCGCGGGGCGCGGCTCAGCTCGCCCTGCCCTCTACCCGTTCTTCACGCCGGCCCGGGCGAGGAGGTTCTTCACGGTGTTGGACGGCTGCGCGCCCTTCTTGATCCACGCCGAGGCCTTCTCCGTCTCGATCTTGAGGGTCGGCGGGTTGGTCAGCGGGTTGTAGTGCCCGATGACCTCGATGAACCGCCCGTCCCGTGCCGCCCGGGAGTCGGCCACCACCACGCGATACGCCGGCTTCTTCGTCGTCCCCGTACGTCTCAGTCGAATGTGGACTGCCACTGGATCACCTCGCTCTCGATGTGGTCATCGCGGGAGGAACGGGAGCGCGCCCTTGAGCTTGCCCATCCGCCCTTCCATCTGCTTGAGCCCCTTCATCATCTTCTTGAGCTGCGCGTGCTGCTTGAGCAACCGGTTCACGTCCGACACTGACGTGCCGCTGCCCCTGGCGATGCGGGCGCGGCGGCCGCCGTTGATGATCGCCGGCGTGGTCCGCTCGCCCGGCGTCATGGAGGCAATGATCGCCTCGAACCGCTGGAGCTCGTGCTCCTCGCCCTGGAGCTCCCGGGGCATGCCCTTGCCGCCCTTGAAGAACGGCACCATGTCCATGAGCTGGCCCAGCGGCCCCATGGAGCGCAGCTGCTTGAGCTGCTGGGCGAAGTCCTCGAGGGTGAAGCTCTCCTCGCGGATCTTCCGCGCCAGGTCCTCGGCCTGGGTCTGGTCCATCGCGGCCTGGGCTCGCTCCACGAGCGAGAGCACATCGCCCATGCCGAGGATGCGCTGCGCCAGCCGATCCGGGTGAAACGGCTCGAGGGCCTCGGTCTTCTCGCCCACGCCCACGAAGGCGATGGGGCGTCCCGTCACCTCGCGCACCGACAGGGCCGCCCCGCCGCGCGCGTCGCCGTCCATCTTCGTGAGCACGATGGCGTCCACGCCGACCGCCTGATTGAACCGGTCGGCCACGGTGACGGCGTCCTGGCCCGTCATGGCGTCCACCACCAGGAGGACGTGATGCGGACCGACCTCCCGCTTGATCGCCCGCAGCTCCTCCAGCATCCCCTCGTCGATGTGCAGGCGGCCCGCCGTGTCCAGGATCAGCGGCGACAGCCCCCGCTGTGCAGCCTCGTCCCGCGCCTGGCGGCAGATGGCCACGGGCTTCTGCGCCGCGTCCCCGAGCACGGGGATGCCGAGCTGGGCCCCCAGCGTCTTGAGCTGGTCGACGGCCGCGGGGCGGTAGATGTCCGCCGAAGCCAGGATCGGGTGCAACCCCTGCTTCTGGAAGTGACGGCCGAGCTTGGCCGCGCTCGTCGTCTTGCCCGATCCCTGCAGGCCCACGAGCATGATCACCGTGGGCGGATGGGGGGCCATGGCGAGCCGGTGGCCAGAGCCACCCAGCAGCTCCACGAGCTCATCGCGCACCACCTTGACCACCTGCTGGCCCGGGGTGAGCGACTTGAGAACGTCCTGCCCTTGGGCCTTGTCCCTGACGCGCTCGACGAACGCCTTGACGACCTTGAAATTGACGTCGGCCTCGAGGAGGGCCACCCGCACTTCGCGGAGGGCCTCCTGGATATTCTCCTCCGTCAGCCGGCCGAATCCGCGGAGCCGATCGAATATCCCGGTCAGACGAGTGGTGAGGCTATCGAACATTGCCGCTCCGGAAATTTAGTCTTGGAAAGCCAGAGAGTAAATGCGGAGAAAGGGAAAGTCAAGCCAATTTCACTACTTCCGAGGCACTCCTCATCTCCCGGATGGCCTCGCCTGGCTCTGCCGAGCCGAAGATGGCCGAACCCGCCACCAGCACGGTCGCTCCCGCCTGGGCCAGGGGAGCGGCATGCTCCCGCTTGATCCCCCCATCCACAGATAGCTCGGTGGCCCGTCGGCCGATCAACGTCCTTAATTGTCTGACCTTTGCGTATGCCGACGGGATGAAGGATTGGCCTGCGAACCCGGGGTTGACCGACATGACCAGGATGAGGTCCACGTCGTCGAGGAGATAGTCCAGGACCCCTGGCGGCGTTCCGGGATTGAGGGCCACTCCCGCCCGGGCTCCCGCCTCCCGGATCTGGGACAGGCAGCGCTGCGGATGGGGACATGCCTCGGCATGGACGGTCAGGAGATCCGCGCCAGCCCGCACATAGGTCTCCACCCACCGCTCGGGCTCCTCGATCATGAGGTGGACGTCCAGCGGGAGCCGGGTCCGCTTGCGGATGGACTCGATGACGGGTGGGCCGATCGTGAGGTTGGGGACGAAGTGGCCGTCCATCACGTCCACGTGGAGCAGATCGGCCCCCCCGGCCTCGACGCGCGCGATGGCCTCGCCCAGCGCGGCGAAGTCGGCCGAGAGGATGCTGGGCGCGATCTTGATCATGCCACCACCATACTCGACCCGCCGGTATGCCCGCAAACTCCCCACGATCCCGGGCGGGCGGGGGCTACGGGGCAGGCAGGCGGCGCAGGCGGATGGCGCTGAAGCCGTCGGTGCCGTGGACATGCGGGAGGAGCCGGACAATGCCCGCAGCATCGGGGGCCACGGGGAACTCCCCGGGCGGATCCACGCGCCAGTCCCGGTGTGACTCGAGGAACGGCAACACCACGTCCTCGTTCTCGTCGGGCTCGAGCGAGCACGTGGCATAGACGAGTCGCCCGCCCGGCCTGACGAGCAACGCGGCCGCGGCGAGGATCGCGCGCTGTTTCTGCTGGAGGCGCCGCAGGTCCTCCTCCGTGCGGCGCCACTTGACCTCGGGATTCCGGCGGAGGACGCCCAGGTTGGAGCAGGGCGCGTCAACGAGCACGCGGTCGCAGCGCTCCTTCCAGTGCCTGGCGAATGTCTCCACCGGGCCGGTGTGACACTCGATGATGGTCACACCGAGCCGGGCCGCCGCCTTGGCCACGAGCCGGAGCCTGGCTGCCTGGGGGTCAATGGCGATGATCGTGCCGCGGTTCTCCATGAGCTGGGCCAGATGGGTGGCCTTGGTCCCGGGGGCCGCGCAGGTGTCGGCCACGACCTCGCCGGGCCGGGGGGCCAGGAGGCGGGCGACGAGCATGGAGGCCTCGTCCTGCACGGTGCAGGCCCCGTCGGTGAAGGCCTTCCAGCGCCCCGGGATGCCGCGCTCGACGACGAGCCCCTCGGGGGCGAGCGCCGTGGGCCGCGCCTCCGCCATCTCCTCCTCGCGCAGCCGCGCGGCCACGATGTCGCGGGAGCAGCGCAGTGTATTGGCGCGCACGGTGAGCGGCGGGCGCTCGCAGAGCGCTGCCATCAGGGCTTCCGCTTCCTGGCGGCCATAGCGGGCGATCCAGCGCGCAGCCAGCCAGTCGGGGAGGGACCAGCGGACGCCGACGGCGGCCACGGGCGAGTCCGGGGCGGGCGGTGGCGCCGGCGTCCGCGTGAGCGAGCGGAGCACGGCGTTGACGAATTCGGCCGGCCCCGGGTTGCGCGACTTGAGCTTGGCGAGGCTCACCGCCTCGTCCACGGCCGCCCAGCGCGGGACGCGCTCGAGGAAGAGGATCTGGTACGCGGTCAGGCGCAGGAGGGCGCGCACCCACGGATCGAGCTTGGTCAAGGGGCGGTGCAGGTGGGGCCCGAGGCGCCAGTCCAGGTGCCGCTGCCAGCGCAGGGCACCGTAGACGATCTCGGTGCACAGCGCGGCATCCCTCGGCTCGAGCGCAGCCTTCTCGAGGGCGCTCTCGAGCGCGATGTCGGCGAAGGCCCGGTCCTCCTCCACCCGGACCAGGATCCCCAGCGCCTCGAAGCGCGCCTGGGACACCGGGCCAGCCCGGAGAATGGGGGTCATTCGGGTCGCTTGAATGTGGAGGATCCCGGGTTGCGGTTCGGCCTCTTCGCGCCTGCGGCGCTCATCGGGGCGGCGTTGATGGACCGATGTCGCTGAAGCGGGCGCCGGGGGCGAGACGGGCGCCGCGGAGGAAATCGTCCCACGGCATGGCCCTGCGGTTCTCGGGCTGCACTTCGATCGGGAGCAGGAGGCCAGTGCCGGTGGCGACGCCGATGGTCCCGGGGCCGGCGGACATGAGCGTGCCGGGCTCGGTCGCGGCCGCGTCCGGCACGACGATCGCGCGCCAGATGAGGAGGCGCCCCCCCGGGGTCATCACTGCCCCGCCAGGCCACGGGTTGCAGCCGCGGATCCGGTTGACGAGGTCCCGCGCCGGCTCGTCCAGCCGGAGCCAGCCGTCCTCCTTCTTGAGTCGAGGGGCGAGCGTGGCCGCCGCGTGATCTTGAGGCGTCGGGGTGAGCCAGCCGAGGCGCTCGAGGGTTCCCAGGAGGACCGTCGCACCCAGACGAGACAGCCGCGCCGCCAGCTCGCCGGCTGTTTCCTCACTCGCGATCGGGGCGCGCTCCTGGAGGAGGATCTCACCCGTGTCCATGCCCGGGTCCATCTGGAAGGTGGTGATACCCGTCTCGGTCTCCCCGCGGATGATGGCCCACGCGATGGGCGCGGCACCCCGGTAGCGCGGCAGGAGCGAGGCGTGGACGTTGATCGAGCCGCGCCGGGGGACGTCGAGCACGGGCCTGGGGAGGATCTGGCCGAAGGCCACCACCACCGCGACCTCGGCCCCGAGGGCTGCCAGGCGCTCGGGCCATCCGGGATCGCGAAGCCTCGCCGGCTGCAGCACGGGCACTCCGGCTGCCTCCGCCCGCCGCTTCACCGGCGAGGGCTGCAACCGCTGTCCGCGACCCGCGGGCCGGTCGGGCTGGGTGACCACGCCCACCACCTCGTGCTCCGCGAGGAGGGCCTCGAGCGTGGGCAGGGCGAAGTCGGGCGTCCCGTAGAAGAGAACGCGCACGCGCGGCGAGTTTTTCAGCAACCGGCTAGAGCGCGAAGGCGTGGTGGGGGGCCGCCTCGGGCAGCCCGTCCTTCTGGATCCGCTTCTTGATCCGGTCCCGCGTGACGGGAGGCAGATGGTCGATGAAGAGGATTCCGTCCAGGTGGTCCACCTCGTGCTGGATCACGCGAGCGTGCAGGTCGCGGGCCTCGAAGGAGACGGGCGCGCCGCCGCCGTCCAGCGCTTCGACCCGCACCGATTCGCTCCGCTCCACCTCGGCGAAGATCCCCGGCAGGGACAGGCACCCCTCTTCCGCGCGCACCGCCCCGGCCCGTTCGATGATGACCGGGTTCACCAGGGCGCGTGCGCCCCGCTTGCCGTCGTCCATGACGATCAGGCGGAGCGGGATGCCCACCTGCGGCGCCGCCAGACCGATCCCGACCTGCTGGAACATGGTCTCCACCATGTCTTCGAGGATCGTCGTGATGGCGGGCGTCAGGGACGCGACCGGGGTGGCCTTCTGCCTGAGGATGGGGTCGCCATAGCGCCTCACCGACAATACCGCCATGCGCGGGGGCTCTCCTCTCTCGCTCGCTCCGCCCTCACGCGAGCGAGAGCGGATCCATCTCTATTTCTACCACACCGCTCGCGCGGCGTCGCCGCTCGAGCAGCCGCCGGAGCGGCTCGGCGACGAGCCGGGGCAGCTCGGCCGGCCCCTTGATGGCGAAGCGCCAGAGCGGGCGGCGGGCGCCCGCGGCCCCGCGGGCTGCCGCCGAATAGACGGTGAGACCGGGGATGCCGCGGAGGATGCCCTCGGACTCGGTCACGAGCGCGCGCGCGCCCTCTTCGTCCCGCCCCCTGATGGAGAGCAGGCAGAGACGGCAAAAGGGCGGGTAACCCAGCTCGGCCCGGAACGTGAGCTCGCTCGCATAGAACGTCGCGCGGGACTGCTCCCTGACGGCGCGGATGGCGTAGTGCTCCGGGTGCAGGGTCTGCACGATGACGCGGCCGTTGGGTCCCACCGCCTCGGCCGCAGCCCACAGGGCAGCGAAGGCCCGCTCGCCTGCGCGGAAGTCCGGCACGCGCAGGAGCGCGTCGAGCGCCACGAATCCGACGCAGCCGAAGCGTCCCGGCGGAGCCCCGCGAAGCAGCCCCGTGGTGCCGATGAGCACCTGGACATGCGGATCGAGCCGGGCGTCCGGGGCGCGGGAGATAGACAGCTGCGGGAACCGCTTGCGCAGCGAGGACTCGACGCGTTCGGCGCCCCAGCCGAAGGGGGACAGGCGGTGTCCTCCGCAGCCGGGACAGACGGTGGGCAGGGGATCGGTGCGCGAGCAGAGGCGGCAACTGAGGCGCCGCTCGCTCCGTGACAGGGCCAGCGCCACCCCGCAGTCCGGACACCTGAACGCCGCGCCGCACTCGTCGCACCCCAGCGCGGCGGCCTCCCGCGTGACCACGAGCGCCGTGGGGCGGTCGCGGCGCGCCATCTCCTCGATGGCACGAGTCAGCGGGAGCGTCAGCGGGTGATTCCTCAGGATGCCGCGCGTGTCGGCGGTGACGACCTCGGGCCACGGGACAGGCGCGGCGTCCTGCCGGTGGACGTGGCGGTTGTCGGCGCGCCACCAGGTCTCCACCGACGGCGTTGCCGAGAGCAGGACGAGCCGGCTGCCCTCGCGGCGGGCCCGCTCCACGAGCATCTCGCGGGAGTGCATGCGCGGCGCTCCGGGGGGCTTGTGGGCGGGATCGTGCTCGTCCAGGAGCACGAGTGTCGCCGGCGGCGGCAGCGGGACGAGGAGCGCCGAGCGCGTGCCCACGACGATGCGGGCGCGACCGCGCGAGGCGCCGAACCAGGCCGCCCGCCGTGCCACCTCCGGCGCCCCGCTGTCCAGCCTGGCGGCGTCGAGCCGTTCGGCCCAGCGCGCGGCCGCCTCGATGTCGGGAGCGATGACGAGGCTCGTGCCCTTCTCGCTCCCGAGGCGCTCGGCGAGTCTCGCCTCGCGGCGGGTGTCCACCCAGAGCTCGGGCGGCGGCCCCGCGGCCCGGGAGGGCTCGGGCGGCGGCGCCAGGCTCTCGCGAGTGTCGCCTCGCGGCAAGGGTGGCAGCATGGCCGCGAGCGTCCCGCCCAGCGAGGAGAGGCTCTCCTCGGCCGCCCACCGGCCGATCTCGATCATGGCGGCGGACAGGACGGGGACCGGCTCGACCGCTGAGTCGAGAGATTTGAGGCCGTCGGCCTCGTCCCGACGGACACCCACCACGATCCCCACGCGGGTCCGCCCGGCCAGCGGCGCCCTCACACGCTGCCCAGGCCCGAGCGCCAGCCCATCAGGCACGCGGTAGGAGAGGGGATGCCGGAGGGGGAGATCGAAGACGACGTCCGCGATCACGTGAAGCGGTCGTATTCGCGGCGGGCCAGCTTGAGGTCGTCCCACGCCATGCGCTTGAACTCCTGGCCGGGATTCCTCAGGAGGAAGGCTGGATGGAAGGTGGGCACCAGCACGCTCGACCGGTACTCGTAGGTGCGGCCGCGGAGCTTCGTGATCCCTTCCCGCGTGGCGAGGAGCGTCTGCGCCGCGAAGTTGCCGAGGGCCAGGATCACCGCCGGCTGGAGGGTGTCCACCTGGGCCATCAGGAAGGGGGTGCACGCCGCCACCTCGTCCGGCTCCGGGTTCCGGTTGCGCTCCGGGCGGCATTTCACCACGTTGGCGATGTAGCAGTCGCGCTCGCGATCGAATCCCACCGCCGCGAGCATCTTGGTCAGGAGCTGCCCCGCGCGTCCCACGAACGGCTTGCCCTGCCGGTCCTCCTCCTCGCCGGGCCCCTCTCCGACCACGAGCAGCCGGGCCCGCGGGTTGCCCGAGCCGAAGACGACGGTGGTCCGGCTCGTGGAGAGCTTGCAGCGCGGGCAGCCCTGGAGCGCCGCCTCCTGGGTCCGCAGCGCCTCTCGCGGATCGACGACGGGGGCCTGGGCGAGGGAGATCTCCGTCACGCCGAGGTCCTGGTGGTGCCGGAGCGTCTGGGCGAGGTCGCGCAGCACGTCGGCGAGGATCTCCCGCTCATCCATGATCGTGCTCTCTCCCGCTCCCGTCAGGGGAGCGGTCGGGGGTGAGGAGCGGCGGGGTCGGGTGAGGCGGCCGCCGCGGCGCGAAGTGCCAGAGCGCGGTCGAGGATGGCGCCGGCCACCGCGAGCTTGCGCATGCGAGGCAGCTCGATCGCGCCGCCCCAGCGGTCCAGCAGCAGCACCTCGTTGTCGTCCGACTCGAAGCCGATGCCCTGCCGGCTCACGTCGTTCGCCACGAGCAGGTCGATCCCCTTCGAGCGGAGCTTCTCGGTTCCGGAGGCACGCACGTCGCGGGTCTCGGCGGCGAATCCCACGATGAAGGCGCGGCCCCGTCGGGCTGCCAGCTCCTTGAGGATATCGGGGGTGGGCAGCAGCTCGAGCGTGAGCCCCTCCGTCTTCGAGGACTTGATCTTGCTGGCGCGCGGATCCCTCACACGGTAGTCCGCCACGGCGGCCGCCTTGATCACGATCGTGGCCGACTCGATGTGCTGGAGCGCGGCCTCGCGCATCTCTTCCGCCGTCTGCACCGGCACGTACACCGCGCCGGATGGCGGCGTGAGGGACGTGGGCCCGGAGATCAGGACGACCTCGGCCCCGCGGCGGAGGGCCGCCGTCGCGAGGGCATGGCCCATCTTCCCCGACGAGCGGTTCGAGAGGTAGCGCACCGGATCGATGGGCTCACGCGTGGGCCCGGCGGTGACGAGGATGCGCTCGCCGGCCAGATCGCGTACCGGGGTCAGGAGGCGCTCGACCGCCTCGAGGATGCTGTCCACCTCGGGCAAGCGGCCCTTGCCCGCGAGCCCGGAGGCGAGCTCGCCCGAGTCCGGCTCCAGCACGGTGACGCCACGGGCACGCAGCGTGGCCACGTTGGCCGAGGTGGCGGGGTGGGACCACATGCCGCCGTCCATGGCGGGGACCATGAGCACGGGGCAGCGCGCCGCCAGGAGCAGCGTCGAGAGGAAATCATCGGCCAGCCCGTGAGCGGCCTTGGCCAGGATGTTGGCGGTGGCCGGCGCCACGATGACGGCATGCGCGCGCTCGGCCAGCGCCACATGCTCCACCGCCTCCTCGCTCCGGGGATCGAAGAGATCGGAGAGCACCGGCCGGCCGGACAGCGTCCGCCACGTGAGGGCGCCCACGAACCGCTCGGCGTGGGCGGTGGTGACCACCGTGACCAGGGCGCCGGCGCGCCTGAGCTCCCGGAGCAGGTACGCCGCCTTGTAGGCGGCGATGCTGCCGGTCACGCCGAGGATCAGCTCCGAACCGGCGAGCATGTCTTGATCGCTTGGATGTGACTCACGTCTTGGTCGCTTGAATGTGATTCACTTCGGGTTGCGGTTGGGCCTCTTCGCGCAAGCGCTCATCTTGGTCGCTTGAATGTGACTCACTTCGGCCTGGCGGTTCGGCCTCTTCGCGCAAGCGCTCATCGGGTCCTGTGATCACCCGGGGGCCTCTTCGGGCCTTTGGCCCTCATCTTCTTGGTTGCTTGAATGTGACTCACGTCGGGTTGCGGCCGGGCCTCTTCGGGCCTTCGGCCCTCATCGGGGCGTCCTGTCACCCCTCGCCGCTTCGACGCGTCGGCGTCAGGCCTTGCTCCCGTCGTCTTCCTTCAGGCGGTAGCCCACCTTCCCCTCGGCGACCTCCTCCAGCGCAATGCTGGTGGGCTTCTTGTGCTTGGTCTCGACCTGGGGCGCGGCGCCGCGGTTCAGCTGGCGGGCGCGCTTGGCGGCCAGGACGACCAGCAGGTAGCGGTTCGAGACCTTGTTGAGGGACTTCTCCAGGGATGGGAACGGCATCACTCGGGTACCTCCACGTCCGGGAATCTGAGCGTGAGTCGGCTCGTGCGACAGCGCTCGGCCTGGATGATCGTGGCGAGCTGGTCCACGGCGTCCTTCACGTCCCGGTTGATGATCAGGTAATGGTACTCGCGCCAGGCCGCGATCTCCTCGCGTGCCCGCGCCAGGCGACGGGCGATCTCGCCCGGCGCATCGCTCTTCCGCTCACGCAGCCGCGCGTCCAGCTCGGCCAGGGACGGCGCCATGATGAACACGGACACCGCCGCCGGATACCGCTGGCGCAGCTGCCGGGCCCCGTGGGTATCGATGTCCAGCAGCACGTCGAGTCCCCGCGACAGCGCGCCCTCCAGCGCCCGGGCTGGCGTGGCGTACAGATGGCCGTGGACCTGCGCCCACTCGGCGAACTCGTCGCGCTCCCGCATGGCCGTGAACTCCCGCTCCGTGACGAAGTGGAAGTCGCGGCCGGTCCGTTCTCCCGAGCGCGGGGCCCGCGTCGTGTACGACACCGAGTAGAACAGGTCGGGCACGATGGAGCGCACCTCGTGGCACAGCGTGGTCTTGCCCGCTCCCGATGGGGCCGAGACGACCACGAGGGTCCCGCGCCGCTTGATCAGCTCCATCACTCGAGGTTCTGCACCTGCTCCCGGAGCTTCTCCAGGGTGGACTTGGCGGCGATCACCGCCTGGGAGATTTGCAGATCGTCGGCCTTGGATCCGACCGTGTTCACCTCCCGGGTGATCTCCTGGATCAAGAAGTCGAGCGTCCGCCCCACCGCCCCGCCCTCGTCGAGCAGCGCGCTGAACTGATCGAGGTGCGCGCGCAGTCGCGCCAGCTCCTCGCTGATGTCCGAGCGCTCGGCCCAGACAGCCACCTCCATGGCCAGGCGCGCCTCGTCGAGGTGCGCCTCCCCGAGGAGTGTGTCCATGCGCTCGCGGAGGCGCGCGCTCCGGCGCTCGACCGCCATGGGCGCCCGCGCGGCTATGAGGGCGACCTGGGCGGCAAGGGCCTCGTGGAGCGCGAACATCTCCTGGCACAGCGCCTTGCCCTCGGTCTCGCGCCGGGCGACCAGGTCGGCGAGCGCCTGGGAGAGCGCCTGTTCCAGGAGCCCGGAGGCCTCCTCGGGCGACGCCGTCGTCTGCTCTTCGCGCGCGAGCACGCCCGGCTGGCCGAGCAGCCACTCGAGCCGAGGCCCGCCCGGCAGCTTCAGGTCATCCGCCAGATGCTTGGCCGCCGTCATGTACTCCCGAGCCTGCTCCGTGTTGAGCGTCAGCGGGTTCGACGCGGTGCCGGCCGCCGGGGTCGCCATCACGCTCACCTCCACCCGCCCGCGCTGTGCGGCGGCCTGGATCAGCCGGCGGGCCTCAGGCTCGAAGGGGGCGAGGAGACGGGGGAGCTTGAGCGCGATGTCGAGATGCCGATGGTTGACCGACTTGCACTCGACCGACACCGCCAGCCGGGCCCCGGACACCTCCGCCCGGCCGTATCCTGTCATGCTGCGAATCATGAGGGCCTCTGGGCGTCCGGAGTGGGAACGGCATCGGGCGCTGTCATTGGTGGAGGTTAGCCCGAAAGACCTTTTCTGTCAATGTGTTCGACGCGGTCGGCCGTTGACAGCGGCCCGTGCCGCGTGTAGAGTTTGGCCCGGACGCAGCACTGCACTGCAGTGACCACCCGACCGCCGGGACCACCCGGGACCCCGGCGGGAGACTTGGAGACAATCCATGACACGGACCTCCCACGCCCAGCCCCTCACGCGCCGCCGGTTCCTCGAAGCCGCTGCCCTTGCGGGGGTGGCCTCCGCAGTCGGCGGGCTGCCGGCCGTCGGCCTCGCCCAGGGCCTCCGACCCATCAGCGCTTCCCACAGCGTCTCGACCTTCGTCTACGGGCAGCACCTCGTCGCGGCCCAGAAGAAGCTCTTCGAGGAGGAGGGCGTCAAGACCCCGGACTTCATCGTGCCCGGCGGCGGCGCCAAGGTGGTGCAGGCACTCGCGGCTGGACAGGTGATGTTCGCGCTGGGCGACTCGAACCACCCGCTCAAGATCACCGAGAAGGGCAAGGACGCCCTCATGATCTTCGCCACCGACACGCGGTGCTCCTACGCCAACATCGTCGCCCGCAAGGAGCTGTTCGACCGCGGCGTGAAGAGCGTCGAGGCCCTCGCGGACCAGACGCTCGTGGGGCGCAAGGCCGTCGTGGCGGCCACGGCCATCGGGTCGGGCACCTACGTCTATGGGGTCTACGTGCTGAAGAACACCAAGGCCGCGGACGGCAAGACGGTCAACGATCACGTCGAGTGGGTGGGCGGGGGTGCCTCCACCACCATGCTGGGCGGTCTCAAGGCCGGCAAGTTCGACGCCATCATGGCCGTGCCCGAGTGGCAGTCGGCCGCCGTCGGGGAAGGGTTCGGCCAGCCCATCTACGACATCGCCGACGAGAAGTCCTGGAACCGCGTCTTCGGCGGCCCCATCCCCGTCACCGTGGGCTACGTCCTGAAGGAGACCATCGAGAAGTCGCCGGACCTCGTCCAGGCCTACGTCAATGCCTGCTACCGGGCCCAGCAGTGGATCCGGAAGGCGAAGGACGAGGAGGTCGTGGATCTGCTCCACAAGCCCTACATGGACACGTTCAAGCGCGAGGTGGTGCTGGATTCCGTGCGGTACTACAGGACCATCTTCGACTGGGACTTCCTCATCGAGGAGAAGGACTACGAGCGCGGGATGAAGGTGTGGGTGCCGACGGCCCTCGACAAGCCGATCCCGTACGCCCGGGCGGTGGATATGAGCTTCGTCAAGAAGGCGCAGGCCAAGTACAAGTCCTAGGCGTGGCCGGCCCCCGCGTCCGCATCGCCATCCGTGACCTCTCGAAGACCTTCGCCCAGGGCTCTCGGGAGGTCGCGGCGGTGGACCGCGTGTCTTTCGACGTCTGCGACAAGGAGTTCGTGGCCGTCGTCGGTCCCTCCGGCTGCGGCAAGTCCACCATCCTCAACATGATCGGCGCCCTCGTGGCGCCGTCCGGCGGCCAGATCCTGGTGGACGGCCAGCCGGTCGCGGGACGCCCCGCCCCTCAGGTGGGCTACGTCTTCCAGAAGGACACGGTCTTTCCCTGGCGGACCGTGGAGCGCAACATCGCGCTGGGGCTGGAGTACCGCGGCATCCCGCCGGCCGAGCGCGAGCGCCGCGTCCGCGAGGCCATCACCCTGGCCGGGCTCCAGGGCTTCGAGGACGCCTTTCCGGCCACACTCTCGGGCGGCATGCGGCAGCGCGTGGCGCTGATGCGGTCGCTGATCGTGGACCCCGAGATCCTGCTGATGGACGAGCCCTTCGGTGCGCTCGACACCCACACCAAGCTCACCCTGCACGCCGAGCTGCTCGGGCTCTGGGAGGCCAAGCACCAGACGGTGGTGTTCGTCACCCACGATCTCTCCGAGGCCATCACGCTCGCCGATCGGGTCGTGGTGCTGACCCGGCGTCCGGGGAAGGTCAAGCTGATCTACGAGGTGCGGTTGCGGCGTCCCCGCGACGTGATCACGCTCCGCGAGACCGGCGAGTATCTGCGGGAGTACGGCGAGATCTGGCACGCGCTGGGCGAGGAGTTCGCCGAGAGGACGGCATGACGCGCGACCACTGGGAGGTCCTGTGCTGGCGACTGGCCATCCTCGTCGCGGTCCTGGGCGCCTGGGAGTATCTCACCGGGATCAAGGCCATCTCGAAGACGCCGGGCCTCTACTGGATCGACCCCTTCTTCATCAGCCGGCCGTCGGCCATCGCCCGGCGCTTCCTCTACCTGGCCTCGGCGGAGGTGCGGCTCACCATCTGGGCCATGGCGCTCTCCACCGTGCAATCCACGGTGTGGGGCTTCCTGGTGGGCATCTCCACCGGGTTCGTGGCGGGGCTCGTGCTGGGGCGGAACGACCGGCTGGCGCGGATCTTCGAGCCCTACATCATCGCCTTCAACTCCCTGCCGCGCATCGCCCTGGTCCCGCTCATCACCATGATCTTCGGATTCGGGCTCCTCGCGAAGATCGTGCTCGCCTGGACCATCGTCTTCTTCATCGTGTTCTTCAACACCTTCCAGGGGGCCCGCAGCGTGGACGCGGACCTGATCCACTCGGCGCGCTTCCTCGGGGCGAGCGAGGGGCAGATCATGCGCACCGTCGTGATTCCCTCGGCGCTGGCCTGGACCTTCGCGTCGCTGACGCCGTCCATCTCCTTCGCGCTGATCGGCGTGGTGGTGGGCGAGTTCATCGGGGGCGAGTCGGGCGGGGGGCTCGGCTACCTGATCATCCAGTCTCTCGGCACGCTCAACGCGGCGGACATGATGGTGGCGCTCCTCGTCCTCGGCGTCATCGGCATCGTGATGGCGCTGGGCATCAAGCAGGTGGAGAGCCGGCTCCTGCGCTGGCGCCCGGAGTACCAGAAGCGCTGAGGGGCCCCGCCCTTCAGGCGAGCCGGGCGATATAGGGCAGGTGGCGGTAGCGCTCCTGGGAGTCAAGGCCGTAGCC
>Ga0154317_1116_pt1 | contig 48353 bp, 52 predicted proteins | sample RifGroA2_FD_105611 | JGI IMG/M metagenome (GOLD analysis project Ga0154317, IMG submission 105611) | Candidatus Rokubacteria bacterium GWA2_70_23 | reverse complement strand
TCCGATCCGAAGGCGGTGACCGAGGAGTAGATGATCCGCGGGTTCCGCCGGCGCAGGTCCGTGTAGCCCACGCCGAGGCGCTCGGCCACGCCCGGGCGCATGTTCTCCATGGCCACGTCGGCCGTGCGGGCGAGGCGATGGACGATGGCGCGGCCGTCCGGATCTTTCAGGTTGACGGCGATGGAGCGCTTGCCGCGGTTCCAGCCGAAGAAGCCGGGCAGCTCGCGGAAGGAGTCGCCCTCGAGCGCCTCGACCTTGATGACGTCGGCCCCGAGGTCGGCCAGCATCATGGCCGCGTAGGAGCCGGCGATGTAGGACGTGAGGTCGATGACCCTCACGCCGGTGAGCGGCCCGCCGGGTGTCACCCTCTGCTTCTTCTTCCGACCCTCGCTCATTCCTGCCCGGAACGCATCATACACCGCGCAAAGACCGGTGCGCGGGAAGAGCGCCCAGGAGGACCGCCGAGAGGAGCGCCAGCGCGCTTCCCACGACGAACGGCGCGGGGGACCCGTACCACTGCCAGAGGAGTCCGGCGAGCACGCTCGCGGGGAAGGCGGCCACACCGACCGCGGCATCGAAGAGCCCGTAGGCCGTTCCGCGGAGTTCGGGCGGGACGAGATCCGCCACGAGGGCGCTCGCGGCGCCCTGGAACGCCCCGTAGTAGAAGCCGTAGAGGATGTAGAGCGTCCAGACGTGCGACGCCGCCGAGGCAAAGGCGAAGCCCGCGTAGACAGCCGCGTAGATGAGCCAGCCGGCCACGATGAGCCGGCGCCGCCCGAGGAGGTCCGAGAGCGCACCGCCGGGGGTGGAGCTCAGCGAGATGACGAGGTTGAACGCGGCCACGAGCAGGAAGATCTCGACGGTCCCGAGGCCGAGGCTCTGCGCCCGGAGCATGAGGAAGGCGTCGCTGGAGTTCCCCAGGGTGAAGCAGACGAGGATGGCCAGGTACCGGCGGAACGGGGCGTCCAGCCCCTGCCACGCCAGACGCACGGAGCGGCCCGTGAGGGGCGGTGCGCCCGGCCGCTCGTGGACGGCCCAGGCGAGCACGAGGACCGCCCCGAGACCGGGGATGACGGCCAGGAGCACGAGGGAGCGGTAGCCCTCGAGCGTGAGCGTCACCTGACCGTGCTGGCCGAAGTGGAGGAGCGCTGCCGCCAGGAGCAGCCCTGCGACGGCGCCCGCCTTGTCCATGGCCTTGTTGAAGCCGAAGGCGCGGCCGCGGCGCTCGGGCGGCGTGAGGTCGGCGATGAGGGCATCGCGCGGCGCGGTGCGCACTCCCTTGCCTACCCGGTCCAGGAAGCGCACGGCCAGGACCCAGCTCCAGCTCGTGGCGAAGTAGAGGAGCGGCTTGGTGAGGCCGGAGAGCCCGTAGCCCCAGAGCGCGAGCGCCTTCTTCCTGCCGACCCGGTCCGCAAGGTAGCCCGAGACGAGCTTGAGCAGAGTCGCCGTGCTCTCGGCGATCCCCTCGATGAGGCCGATGATGCCCGTCTTGACCCCGAGGACGTTCGAGAGGAAGAGCGGCAGCGTGCGGATGGTGACCTCGCTGCTCAGGTCGTTGAGCAGCGAGACCAGGCCCAGGGCGCGGACGGACGGGTCGAGCCGCGGTGCCCGGGCGCGCGCCGGAGCGCCGCCGCTCCCCCCAGGCTCGGGCTCCCGAGCGGGTCGGCTCAGCGCGCGCCCACGACATGGCGGGTGATGAGCTCCCGGTGGAATTCGGCGTCGCCGAAGAGGGGCTCCAGCGCCTTGGCGCGCTTCATGTAGAGGTGGAGATCGTACTCCCAGGTGAAGCCGATGCCGCCGTGGACCTGGATCGAGTCGCCGCACACCCGCCGCGCCGACTCGCTCACGTAGGACTTGCAGATGGAGGCCGCGACGGCAGCGTCCTCGGCGCCCGCCTCGAGTGCCCAGGCGGCGTAGTAGACCGCCGAGTGGGAGTTCTCGACTTCGAGCAGCATCTCCGCGCAGCGGTGCCGGATGGCCTGGAAGGAGCCGATGGGCTGGCCGAACTGCTCGCGCACCTTGGCGTACTCCACGCTCATGTCGAGACAGCGGCGCGCCGCCCCCAGCATCTCGGCCGACGCGCAGACGGCCGCCCGCCGCAGCAGGGACTCGAGCACGGGCCCCGCCGTCCCCGGCTGGCCGACGACGGCATCCGCGCCCACGCGCACGCTCTCGATCCGCATCTCCGACCAGCGGCTGCAGAGGTCGATGCCGACCATCCGCCTCAGCGCGACCCCCGCCTGCTTCGGGTCCACGAGGAAGAGCGAGAGCCCCTCGGGGCTGCGGGCGGGAACCAGGACGATGTCCGCCACGTGCGCCCATGGCACGAAGCGCTTCACGCCCGAGATCGTCCAGCCATCACCGGCCGTGACGGCGGTGGCGGCAGTGGAAGCAGGGTCCCAGTCCAGCGCGTCCTCCATGAGGGCGGCGCTGGCCCGCTTCTCTCCGGAGGCGATGGCAGGGAGCCACCTGTCCTTCTGAGCGGCCGAGCCGCCCAGCAGGAGCCCCAGGCCCCCGAGGACCACGGTGGCGAGATAGGGGCCCGGGTAGGCGGCGCGCCCCAGCTCCTCGATTGCGATGCAGAGTTCGACCAGCCCGAGGCCGGCGCCGCCGTGCTGCTCAGGGACGGGGAGGCCCAGCCAGCCGAGCTTGGCCATCTCGTTCCAGAGGGCGGGGTCGTATCCGCGGGCATCGTCCATCATGGCGCGCGGATGCGCCGGCCTGCAGTGCTCGTCGAGGAAGGAGCGCACGGAGTTGCGGAGCAGGACCTGGTCTTCGCTGAAGGAGAAGTTCATCGGGCGCCTCCCACGCGGTCGGCGCGCGTCTCCTTGGGCAGCCCCAGGATGCGCTCGCCGATGACGTTCTTCTGGATCTCGGACGAGCCGGCGTAGATGGTGCCGGCGCGCGACCAGAGGAAGGCGTAGGCCCAGGTGCCCTGCTCGCCGACGGCGGTGTCGATCTCGAGCCGCAGCTCCTCGGGCGCCCCTTCCGTGAGCTGGCCGTAGGGGCCGAGGATCTCCATGGCCATCTCCATGAAGCGTTTCTCGAACTCGGAGTAGGAGAGCTTGGTCAGGGACCCGCCGGCGCCGGGATGCTCGCCGCGCTCGAGCAGCGTCAGCGTGCGGAGCGCGCCGTAGCGCTCCACCTCGAGCTCGGCCCAGATCCGCCCGAGCTTCTGGCGGATGACGGGGTCATCGATGAGCGGGCGCCCGTGCCGCTTGAGCCGGCGCGCCACCTCCACGAGCCGGCCGTACTGGGAGGCGTAGCTCGTGATCCGCGCCAGGGCCCGGCCGCCGCGCTCGTAGCCGAGCGTCGTCTGGGCGATGGCCCACCCCTCGCCGAGGCGGCCGATCTGGTCGGTCTTCTCGACCCGGGCGCTGGTCATGAACACCTCGGAGAACTCCGAGGAGCCCGTGATCTGCTTGAGCGGCCGCACCTCGATGCCGGGCTGGCGCATGTTGATGAGGAAGCAGGTGATGCCCTTGTGCTTGGCCACGGCGGGGTCGGTGCGGGCGAGAAGCAGCCCCCAGTCGGCGATGGAGCCGGCGCTGGTCCAGGTCTTCTGCCCGTTGACGATGAAGTGGTCCCCCTTGTCCTCGGCGCGCGTGCGGAGGGCGGCCAGGTCGCTGCCCGCGTTGGGCTCGGAGTAGAGCTGGCACCACAATTCCTCGGCCGCGAGGATCTTCCTCAGGTAGCGCGTCTTCTGGGCGTCCGTGCCGTGGACCACGATGGTGGGGCCCACGATGCCGAGGCCGAGGCCGTTGGTGGGCGCGGGCGCGCTCGCTCGCGCCAGCTCGTCCGCCACGATGGCCTGCTCCATGGGCCGCGCATCCCCACCGCCATAGGCCTTGGGCCAGCCCATGCCGAGGTAGCCCCCCTCGTAGAGCCTGCGGTGCCAGACCCGGCGCTCCTCGAGCGTCCGGATCGGGTTGCGCGGCAGGTTCTGCTCAAGCCAGGCGCGCACTGACTTGCGGAAGGCGACGTCCTCGGGCGTGTAGTTCAGATCCATGGGAGGCCTCCTGGGTGTCGGGGGACGCGATCACCCGTTTCTAGCATGGCGGCGGGAAGCCGGTCAACATCGTGAGCATCGCGTTGGCGACCCGCTTCCCCGACGCCGAGGCGAGTGTTACAGTGACCGCGAGTGCCCCTCCAGATGACCAGACGGGATGGGAAGGAGCCAGCTGCTGCGCTCTCGCGACGATTGGGGCGATGACGTGCCGTGAGCGGGCCGCGAGTGAACGGTCCGTCATCGCGAGCTGAATGTTTCGCCCTGGCCAGCCGCGCCTCGGATATGTCCCCATCTGGTTGCCGCTCTCCGCGTTCGCCCTCGGCGCCCTCCTCCTCACTGCCGGGGTCGCCGTCGGCGTCCAGTACGGGCGGCACCGGCTCCTGACCTCGGGACTTCCCGTTCCCACCCCGGGTTCCTCCGGCCTCGTCCGGGGGCTGGGCTGGCCGGAACTGGTCGCGGCCTTCGCGGCGCTCCTCGTGCTCGCGGCCATCGGCATCGTCCTGTTCGGCGCGTACCAGAACTACCGGGCCGTCACCGAGACGTTCGAGCGCGTCAAGAGCCTGATGCGGAACATCCTGGAGAGCATCCCGACGGGCGTCCTGACCCTCGACGCGGGCGGTGCCGTCACCTCGCTGAACGGCCCGGGCGAGCGCCTTCTGGGTCTCCGAGCGTCAGCGATCAGGGGGCGGCCCGTGAGCGAGGCGCTCCAGAGCGCTCCTGACCTCACCGCGTGGGTCCTCGGCGCCCTCGCGGGAGATCGCCTCCTCCAGGAACACGACTTCGCGCTGACGGAGGAGGGAAGCCGGCGGGTGACCGTGCGCGCCTCGGCGTCGGATCTGCGGGACGAGTCCGGCCAGACGGACGGCCTGGTCGTGCTGCTCCGCGACATCACGGAGGTGAGCCGGCTCGAGGCGCAGCTTCGGCGATCCGACACGCTGGCCGCGCTGGGCACGCTCGCGGCCGGAGTCGCCCACGAGGTGAAGAACCCGCTCCATGCCTTGGGCCTCAACCTCCATCTGCTCCAGGCCGAGCTCGCGCCCGGGCCGCCCTCCGGGAACGCGGTAGGCGGATACCTCGACGTGCTCCGATCCGAGCTGCAGCGCCTCGATCGAATTGTGGAGAACTTCCTCCGCTTCTCGAAGCCCTCGGTGCCCGAGATCAAGCCGGTCGACATCGCTGCCCTCGTCGAGCGCGTCCTCGGCCTGGTCGCCTTCGAGGCTGCGGGCCACGGCATCGCCATCGAGACCCGCCTTGATCCCGATCTCACGAGGATCCCCGGCGACGAGGGACAGCTCTCCCAGCTCTTCCTCAACGTGATGATCAACGCGCTCCAGGCCATGCCGACCGGGGGCTCTCTCGGGGTGGCGACGCGAAGGGACGGCGACTGGGCCGAGGTGACCGTGAGGGACACAGGGCCCGGGATTGCCGAGGACGTCCTTCCCCACGTGTTCGACCCGTACTTCACGACGCGGCCCACCGGGGTCGGTCTCGGCTTGCCGATTGCTCACCGGATCGTCCAGGGGCACGACGGCAGCATCGACGTCGAGAGCCAGCTCGGGAGCGGGACCACGATGATCATCCGGCTCCCATCCGGCGGGTCCGGGAGACGGCGCGAGGAGAGGTGATGGCCGGTCGCGTCCTCGTCGTCGACGACGAGCGCAACATCCGCGAGGCGCTCGCCAAGATCCTCGAGAAGGCGGGCCACGAGGTCGTGGCGGCGGCCAGCGGTGAGGAGGCGCTCGCTGGGCTCCAGGACGGGCGGTTCGACCTGGTGATCACCGACCTGCGTATGGTCGGGACCGGGGGACTGGAGGTCCTGAAAGCCGCCAAGCGACACTTCCCGGAGGCGGAGGTGGTCCTCCTCACGGCCTACGGGAGCGTCGAGAGCGCCGTCGAGGCGATGAAGCTGGGCGCCTACGACTATCTCGCGAAGCCCGTCGATCCGGAGCGGCTCCTGCACCTCGTGGCGAAGGCCCTGGAGCACAGGGCGCTGAGGCAGGAGGTGCAGCAGCTTCGAGAGCGGGTCGCGATCAAGGCCGCCTTCGGCCTGATCGTGGGACGCAGCGTTCGGATGCGGCAAGTGTACGAGGCGGTGCGGCAGGTGGCGCCCACCCTGGCCACGGTGCTCATCATGGGCGAGTCGGGGACTGGGAAGGAGCTTGTGGCACGGGCGATCCACAGTCGGAGCCCGCGGCACGCGGGCCCGTTCGTGACGCTGAACTGTGGCGCGTTGCCGGAGACGCTGGTCGAGTCGGAACTGTTCGGCTACGAGCGGGGCGCCTTCACGGGTGCCACCGGCGCCAGGGCCGGGCGGATCGAGCAGGCGAACGGCGGGACCCTGTTCCTGGACGAGGTCGGCGAGATGAGCCCCAAGACGCAGGTCGATCTCCTCCGAGCGCTGCAGGAGCGGGAGGTCCGCCGGCTGGGCGGGGACCGGCCGCTCACGGTCGACGTCCGCTTCATCGCTGCCACGAACACAGACCTCGCAGAGGCCGCGAAGGGTGGCACCTTCCGCGAGGACCTCTACTACCGGCTGGCCGTGGTGCCCATCACTCTGCCCGCTCTTCGCGAGCGGCCGGAGGACATCCCCCTGCTCGCCACCGTATTTGTTCGAGAGTTCTGTGCCCAGTACGGCCGCCCTGAGAAGTCCCTCTCGGCTTCGGCCCTCCAGATGCTGCGCGAGTATGCCTGGCCGGGCAATGTCCGGGAGCTCCGGAATCTCGTGGAGCGGCTGGTCGTCACCGTCGGAGCCCGCGTCATCCGCCCCGTTCACGTGCCGTCCACCGTCATGACCGGGTCGCCACCGGAGCGCAGCATCACGATCCCTCTCGGGCTCCCGCTCCACGCGATGGAGGAGCAGGTGATCAGGAAGACGCTCCAGGAGGTTACCTCGCACCGCGAGCGGGCCGCCAAGATCCTCGGGATCAGCGCACGGGCCCTGCACTACAAGCTGCGCCAGTATCACATCGAGTAGCCCAACCTCCTGTCCGAGGGAGTCGGACACCGCCGCTGCAACTCTTGCAGCCGTCCAGCGATCGATGGTGCGCTCACAGGCCTCGGCGGGAGGGGATGGGCCAGGTCAGCGGCCGGTTCTGCGAGAGGCAGCGGATCACACCCGCCCGATGACCGAGCCGTTCGTACGCAGCCACGAGGGCCAGCCGCACGACGGAGGCTTCGACCTCGATCCGGAGCGTGCGAACGAGGGGGATGCCCGGGCTCTCGGCGCGGGTCAGCAATATGAGAGCCGTCTCGAGGTGGCGCGCAGCGAGCCGGGCATTCCCTGCGCGGAAGTGGCTGATCCCGAGCATGCGGTGAAGGGCCGGATCGCGTGGCCGCTGCTCGAGCAACGATGAGAAGGCGCGGGCGGCCCGTGCCGGGCGGCCCGCCGCGAGGCACTCAAGCGCATGCCGGTACGCGGTGTCCCGACGATCCGCTTCGTGCGCGAGCGCGTCAACCGCGCGGTCACTCGCGTCGAGATACTCCTTCCGGGTCACGACCGGGTCGAGCGAGATCGGCAAGCGCCCGAAGAAGTACCCCATCACCGATCCGCCTGAGCCTGGAGCGCTGCAGCCGCGTCGCCGGGACCTGGACTCGTGGGACAGTTCACTCGGCGACCTCCCCGGCCGCGTGAAGCCACGCCTCGATCCGCCCGTGCCCATGGACACCGCCATCCGAGGGCGCGACGCCGAGGCGGAGGGGCCCCTGGCATCCGCAAAAAATGCAGCCGATGACCTGGCCATCCTGAGCGGTCACTCGCTGCCAGCTCTGCCCACACATCCCGCACGTGATGACATAGATCATCTGGTCGCGGGCCTCCCCGCCCGGTGAGGTGGTGCGAGACAGTTCGGTCATGATCATTCGCCCTCCTCTGCCGGTCCCACAGCGACAACCGGCATCGTACGCGCCCAGAACGTCGCCCTGGGATGGCGGCCCGCCGCAGCGGGCGCGCGAGGATCGCGGCCGCTCGAGAGGCGCCCCATCGTCCAGACGACCAGCAGGGGCCGCCAGCTGTCCGGGGAAGCCGCTGTGACGAACGGGCCGGAAGGGACCACGCCGTCCTTCAGGGCCACGAAGACCAGGAAGCGGCACGGCTCGCCCAGCATGCGGTAGATTGACAGCCCGGCCACCGAGGGGTCCGCCGATACCGCACGCGACAGGTTCAGGAAGCCCGTGAGCGTGTCCTGTTCCCGGCCCGCTGCCGGCGCCACCTCGAGGCTCCACACGCGACAGCGCGGCAGAGGGTAATGGTAATAGCCATCGACGATCTCGAAAGCCTGCGAGACAAGCCCGTCCACGAGGGTCGTTGCCCAGGGTGCGGCCCCCTCCGCTTCGAGGAAGCGTTCGGATCCCGGAGCGGTGCGGCGATCCTCGATCCAGACGACGCGATCGACCCTGTCGGCGTACTGGCAGATCTGCACGGCATCCAGGGTGCGCTGCTGGATCATCCGGGCAGCAAGATCTCGCAGGCAGTCGAGAAGTTCACGCTCCCGCCCCGGCCGCGCGCCAAAGACTCTCAAGAGCATGACGGCATACCTCCATCCGTCAGTTCGGCAAGGGGCGTGCCATCTTGGGCGAGCAGCGGAAAGCGCAGGGTGATCATTCGGTTACGAAGTGGAGGGCCGCAAGCGTTCCGGAACTGTTCGGCAGATGGCCGCAGGATTTGCAGCGAGTGACGCCGGGCGGGGGACCGCGCGGACTCGGGCACCGCGTAACTCACCAAGACGAAAGCGCCCGATGCAGTGGCACACGGCTTGCCACGCTCCATGGCGGGATGCCTGTTGCCCGGCCACGGAGGGCGGTCACAGGACGCGCGAACGCGAACGAGGAGGAGCCATGTTGGGGGAGCGGCGGTCGCACATGCTGGAGCTAGTCGCGCTGGGAGCCCTTGCTGTCCTCCTCACGAGCCAGGGATGCGCGAAGCAGCCCGCCCAGCTGGCGGTATCGCCCCCGCCGCCCGCCGCGGCGAGCCCGGCCCCCGCAGCCGGGACGCCCCAGGCCGGCAGGGCGGAAGCGCGCGCTTCCGGCGGGGCAGGGCCAGCCGCCGGCCCGACCGCCGCGCCCGCGGCGAGCGCCCGCGCGAAGCCCGCACATCCCTCGGAGTTCACGGCCGTGTCGCAGCTCAAGGACATCCACTTCGACTTCGACCGATACGAGATCCGCCCTGGGGACGCAACCATCCTCGAGGCGAGTGCTCGGTGGCTCAAGGCAGATCCGGCGGTCCTGGTGCTCATCGAGGGCCACTGCGACGAGCGAGGAACCAACGAGTACAACCTGGCCTTGGGCGAGCGGCGCGCGCGAGCGACCATGAACTTCCTCGTCGGACAGGGCATCCCGGCCACCCGCATTACCACGGTGAGCTATGGGGAGGAGCATCCGCGGTGCTCCGAGAAGAACGAGGCGTGCTGGAGCTCGAATCGCCGCGCCCACTTTCTCGTGAAGCCGGGCTAGCCTGGATAATGCGCGAACGGACGCCCCACCCTCACCCCAGCCCTCTCCCTCCAGAGGGAGAGGGGGCCGCTTCGGTCCCCTCGCCCCCGGAGGGGGAGAGGGGCAGGGTGAGGGGGCGGCACGGACGCGGAAGACGCGTTCGTGAATAGATCGGGCTAGAGATCTGTCCCCGCGGTTCACAGGAGCCCGGGCGCGGCGCCGGCTGCAGCGGGTCTCTCTTCCGCGACCCGGCGGAGCGCCGCGGGCACGGTATGATGGGGGCGACCTCGGAGGAGCGCCGGGGCCGTCGCCAACCGGGGCTGGCCGTCAGTGATCCCTGCCCTTCGCCAGCCCCGCGCCCTTGTCCCCAGCGAGCATCGCATGGCTTTCTAGAAGGGAGCACTCATGCGGCGCGTCTTCGGGCTCGAGACCGAGTACGGCTTCTTCTGCCACGTCAACGGGGCCCGTCTCCCGGCACGGGAGAACGTCATCCGCTATGTCTTCGAGCAGACGGTGCCCGGCGTGCGCAACGGAGGCGTGTTTCTCGAGAACGGCGGCCGTTTCTACCTCGACAGCGGGTACCATCGAGCGGACTGGAGCTGTCTCAAGCTCGTCGGGGGGGACGCGCGAACCATGCGCTGGCGAGATCCGCTTCAGGCCCACGACGAGGAAACCGAGCAGCTGATGACGGCGCTGTAGATCCCCGGGCGCTCCGGGGGGGCAGGCGCGGCTCAGCCGCGGCATGCCCCGCCTCGGGCCCGCCGGCCCTCTGCCTTCGCAGCATCCCGGCTTGACAGTTTGTATATATCATTATAGTAGAGAGTATATGAAGCAGCCGGCGCCCGGCGAGCAGCTCCAGGCCTTCAAGGCGGAGTTCTTCAAGGCCCTCGCGCACCCAATCCGCATCCGCATCCTCGAGATCCTCGTCGGCGGCGGGCGCAGTGTGCACGAGCTCCAGGAGGCCCTCGGCCTCGACCAGCCCACCGTCTCCCAGCAGCTCGCGGTGCTCAGGGCCAAGAACATCGTCGAGGCCCGCAAGGAGGGCACGGGGGTTCGGTACGCGGTGCGTGACGCCTCCCTCCGAGAATTCCTCGACGCCGCCCGCCGCATCTTCGACAACCAGCTCATCGGCACGCAGACGATGCTTCGCGAGCTGCGCCGGGAGGCGCGCCGCCGGTAGATGCGCCTCTTCTCCAAGATCTTCCAGGTCGGCCTCGCCACCGAGCCCCTGCCGCCGGGCGGGGCCGACGTCGTCCGCCTCCTCCACGAGGTCGATGCGCGCGTCCGGCGGCTGTTCGGCCGCGCGGTCGCCGTCCGGCAGGTGGACGCAGGCTCGTGCAACGGGTGCGAGCTCGAGATCACCGGGCTCACGAGCCCGGTGTATGACAGCGAGCGCTTCGGCATCCACTTCGTCGCCTCGCCCCGTCACGCCGACATGCTCCTGGTGACGGGTCCGGTGACGCGGAACATGGCGGTGCCGCTGCTGAAGACCTACGAGGCGACGCCGGCGCCCAAGCTGGTGGTGGCGGTGGGGGACTGCGCGCGGACCTGCGGGGTCTTCCAGGGCAGCTACGCCGTGGCCGGCAGCGTGGACCAGATCATCCCGGTCGACGTCTTCGTCGACGGATGCCCCCCGGAGCCGACCGACATCCTCCGGGGCATCCTCGCCGCGATCGGCCGCCGATGATTCTTCTGTTCTTCCTCACCTTCCATCCCGAGTCCAGGTACTTCGTCCAGTCCATCGAGTACCGCCAGGGGATGTGAGATGGCCCCCGCGCCCCTCCTGCTCGCGGTGATGCTCGCGGGTTACGCCGCCGGGGCCCTCGCGGCGCTCGCTGCCCGCGGCGCACTCGGGCGCGGGCTCGTCGCCGGGTGCGCGCTCGTGGGCGCCCTGGCCGGGCTTCTGCTGGGCGCCGTCTGTCTCGGCGCCGGGCTCGCGCCGACCTTCACCGCGTCGTTCCTGCCGCTGACCGGCCTCGCCCTTCGCCTCGACGGCCTGAGCGCGTTCTTCCTGATCCTCATCGGCGTGGTCGGCGCTGCGGTCGCGGTGTACGGCTTCGGCTATACCGAAGCGTACGAGGGGCGCTACTCCCTCCGGTGGCTCGGCGCGCTGCTGAACGTCCTGCTGCTGTCCCTGAGCGTGCAGGTGATGGCCGACAACGCCCTGACCTTTCTCATGGCCTGGGAGGCCATGTCGCTGTCGGCCTACCTGCTGGTGCTCACGGAGCACGATCAGCCGGGGACGGTCCGGGCCGCCAACTGGTACATCGCCATCACGCACGCCGGCTTCGCCGCCCTCGTGGCGATGTTCCTCCTCCTGTCCGCGGGCGAGCTGACGACCTCCTTCGCGGCGATGCGGGCGGCGTCCCTGGCGCCCCAGGTCCGCGACGCGGCCTTCGTGCTGGCGCTCTTCGGCTTCGGCGCCAAGGCGGGCGTCGTCCCGCTGCACGTGTGGCTGCCCATGGCGCATCCCGTCGCCCCGAGCCACGTGTCGGCGCTGATGTCGGGCGTCGTGATCAAGATGGGCGTCTATGGCCTCCTCCGCGTGACGATCGACCTGCTCGGGGGCGGGCCCGCATGGTGGGGCGGCCTCGTCCTCGGCCTGGGTACCGTCTCGGCGCTCCTCGGGGTGCTCTATGCCCTGATGGAGCACGATCTCAAGCGGCTGCTCGCCTATCACTCCGTCGAGAACATCGGCATCATCTTCATCGGGATCGGGGCGGGCCTCATGTTCCAGAGCTACGGGCTGACCACGCTCGCCACCCTGGGCATCGTCGGCGGCCTGTATCACACGATCAATCACGCCTGCTTCAAGGGGCTGCTGTTCCTGGGGGCCGGGTCGGTGCTCCACGCGACGGGCACGCGCAACATGGAGGAGATGGGCGGGCTGATCAAGCGGATGCCGCGGACCGCGTTCTTCTTCCTCGTCGGAGCGTGCGCGATCTCGGCCCTGCCCCCGCTCAACGGGTTCGCCTCCGAATGGCTGGTGTTCCAGACCCTGCTCGGCGGGTCCGCGATCCCTCAGCCCGAGGTCGCGGTGATCATGCCGATCGCGGTGGCCATGCTGGCGCTCACCAGCGGCCTGGCCGCGGCCTGTTTCGTCAAGGCCTTCGGGATCACGTTCCTTGCCATCCCGCGATCTCCGGAAGCCGAGCACGCGCACGAGGCCCCGCGGTCCATGCAGGTCGGCATGGTCTCGCTGGTGCTGCTGTGCGTGGGGCTCGGGCTGGCGCCGTTCGCGGTCGTCCCCCTCCTCGGGTCGAGCCTCGCGGGGCTCGGCGGCCTCGCCCCCACCGCGGTGGCGTTCACCCTGGCCCTGCCCCTCCACGTGCCGGGAACCTTCGGGCAAATGTCGGCGCCCCTCCTGGCGCTCGGGCTCGCCCTGCTGCTGGCCCTGGTCCCCCTGGTGCTGCGGGTCCTGGGCGCCGACCGGCGGCTGCGCGTGGCCGACACGTGGGGCTGCGGCCGCATCGGCCAGACGGCTCGCATGGAGTACACCGCGACCGCCTTCGCCGAGCCGCTGAGGCGCGTCTTCGCCGAGCTGTATCGCCCGTCCCGGGATCTGTCCATCGACTTCCACCCGGCGTCGAAGTACTTCGTGCAGTCGATCGAGTACCGGAGCGAGATCCACCCGTGGTTCGAGCGGGTCCTCTACGATCCGCTGCTGCACGGGCTCCGCGGGGCGGCCACGCGCGTCCGCCGGCTCCAGGGGGGGTCGGTGCACCTCTACCTCGTGTACATGACGCTCGCGCTGCTGGTCCTGCTCACGGTGGCGAGGTGGAGGACATGATCGGGTACGTGCTCGAGGTCGCACAGGCCGCGCTGGCGCTCGTGCTGGCGCCGGGTCTGGTCGGGCTGGTCCGGTGGATGAAGGCGCGGTTGCAGAACCGGCGCGGCGCGCCCGCCTGGCAGCCGTACCGGGAGCTGGGCAAGCTGTTCCGGAAGGAGGTCGTCGTCTCGAGCAACGCGTCCTGGCTCTTCCGGGCGGCGCCGTTCGTCGTCTTTGCGAGCACCGTGGCGGTCACGTTCCTCGTGCCGATCCTCGCGGTGCCGCTCCCGTTCGACGGGGTCGGCGACCTGCTGGTCGTCGTCTACCTCCTCCTGCTCGGCACCTTTTTCCTCTCGCTCGCCGGACTTGACCCGGGCTCGCCGTTCGGGGGGATGGGCGCCAGCCGCGAGATGACCGTCGCCGCCCTCGCCGAGCCCACCGTCGCGCTGGCCATCTTCGCCCTCGCCCTCAGCGCGGGCTCCACCAATCTCGGCCAGATCGTGGCGCGCACCATGACCGCTCCGGGGGCGGCCCTGAGCCCCGGCCATCTCCTGGCGTTCGCCGCGCTGTTCATCGTGACCCTCGCCGAGACCGGACGCCTCCCCATCGACAACCCGGCGACGCACCTCGAGCTGACGATGATCCACGAGGCGATGATCCTCGAGTACTCCGGGCGCTACCTCGCCCTCATCGAGTGGGCGGCGGCGGTCAAGCTGCTGATCTTCTTCTCGTTGCTCGGCAACCTCTTCGTCCCGTGGGGGGTGTCCATGGCCCTGACGCCGGGGACGCTCGTCGTCGCAGTGGCCAGCCTGCTGGCCAAGTTCGTGGTCCTGGCGGGGGCGGTGGCCGTGCTCGAGACACGCATCGCGAAGCTCCGCCTCTTTCGGGTGCCCGAGCTGCTGAGCGCGTCGTTCGTGCTGGCGCTGCTCGCGGTCACCTCGTCGTTCCTCCTGAGGTAGCGCATGGACAGCGCGTTCTCCCAGCTCTGCGTTCTGGGCTCGAGCCTGGTGCTGATCTTCGGGCTCATCCTGCTCTGGCGGCGGGGCGTCACCGCCTACATCAACGCCTTCGTGTGGCAGTCCACCGTGCTGTCGGCAGTGACGGCGACCGTGGGCTACTTCGGCAACGACCGCGAGCTCTACTGGGTCGCAGGAGGCCTCTTCCTGCTCAAGGGGGTCGCGATCCCCCGGCTCCTCCGGCGGATGGAGCGGCGCTTCGCGGCCGAGCGCGAGCTGGAGCCGTACGTCAACACGGCGACGTCGCTGGTCGTCTCCGGGCTGCTCGTGCTGTTCGGCTACGCCATCACGCGGCCGCTCGTCGCGCTGAGTCAGCTGCCGACACGGGCGGGCATGCCGCTCGCCATGGGGCTGGTGCTCGTGAGCCTGTTCGTCGTGATCAGCCGGAAGAAAGCGCTGACCCAGGTCATCGGGTTCCTGATGCTCGAGAACGGGCTCGCCTTGCTGGCGGTCCTGGGGACGTACGGGATCCCGTTGATCGTCGAGCTCGGCGTGTTCCTGGATGTGCTCATGGGATTCCTCGTCATGCAGATCTTCATCTATCAGATCCACGAGACCTTCGAGAGCATCGACGTGGAACAGCTCAACCGCCTGCGACACTGAGGGGACGGGGTCGATTTGCTTCGCCATACTTCGTTACTCGGTCGCCAGCGACGCTCAACGTACAGGGAGTACGCCTCGCGTCGCTGGCTCCCTCGGGCCTCGTCTGGCTCGCAACTCGGCCCCGTCCCACGGGCCATGCTGACGGGCCCCCGCACGGGGCGATCATGAGCGTGTTCATCCTGCTCCTCGGCCCACCGCTAGCGAGCGCGCTCCTGGCCGTGGCGGTGAAGCCCTACCGGCAGTTCGTCGGGTGGGCGAATGCCCTGCTCTCCCCTTTCTCCATCGGAGCGGCGGTCGCCCTGTGGGGCCACGTCCTGGCGGGCGACGTGCTGACCTCGGGCCCCGGGGAGTTCCTGCGGGCCGACGCGCTCTCGACCTTGCTCGCGCTGTGCGTCAGCGTGGTGGGCGCGCTGGCGGCCTGGCTCGGCCCGGGGATGGGCGGCGACGACGGCTACGACGGCGCGCAGGCCCGGAAGTTCCGCATCTTCGGCAACCTGTTCACCTTCACCATGCTGTTCGCGGTGACGTCGAACAATCTCGGTTTCATGTGGATCGCCATCGAGGCGACCACGATCACCTCGGCCATGCTCATCCCGCTCCACGTGACGAAGGCCTCGGTCGAGGCCTCGTGGAAGTACATCCTGATCGGATCCGTCGGCATCGCCCTGGCGTTCGGGGGGACGGTGCTGGGCTACTTCGACTTCGTCAACCTGGCCGGCCACCGCGAGGGGGCGCTGAACTGGACGGTGCTGATGGCCTCGGCGTCGCGTCTCCACCCGCAGGTGATCCAGCTCGCGTTCGTCTTCATCCTCATCGGCTACGGCACGAAGGCGGGGCTGGCGCCCATGCACACGTGGCTCCCGGATGCCCACTCGGAGGCGCCCGCGCCCCTGTCCGCCATGATGTCGGGCGTGCTGCTCGCGGTGGCGCTGTACGCGGTGATCCGATGGGAGGCGGTGGTGACCGCGGCGGTGGGGACGGGGTTCACGGACGGTCTCTTCATCGCCCTCGGCGTCCTCTCGCTCGTCATCGCGGCGTTCAGCCTCGTGGTCCAGCAGAACTACAAGCGCATGCTCGCGTACTCCAGCATCGAGCACACCGGGCTCATGTGCGTGGGGCTGGCGCTGGGGCCCCTCGGGAGTTTCGCCGCGATGCTGCACCTGGTCAACCACACGCTGGCGAAGTCGATGCTGTTCTTCCTCGCGGGGCGGGTGCTCCACCGGTACCGCACCACCGAGATCGGCCGGGTGTCCGGCCTCCTCACGGTCATGCCGTGGACGGGCGGCCTGTTCGCGGCCGGGGTGCTGGCCGTCGTCGGGCTGCCCCCCTTCGGCCTCTTCATCTCCGAGTTCGCGCTCTTCCGCGCGGGCTTCGCGGCGGGCCGGCCGTGGCTGATGGGGCTTGTCCTGGCGCTGCTCGCCGTGGCCTTCGTTTCGATGATCGGCCACCTCAACCGGATGCTCTACGGCCCGCCGGCGCCGGGCGTGACGGTGGGAGAGGGAAACGGCTGGCCGCTGGTCCCGCTCGGCGTGTGTGCGACGGCACTCGTCGTCCTCGGGCTCACGCTGCCTGCCCCGCTGCAGGTGTTGCTGGAGCGGATCGTGGAGATTGCCGGGCGATGATCCGTCTGTCCGAGCTCACGGAGGCCCTGACCGAGACGCTCGCCGATCGCGTGGTCGAGTTGCGCCTGGTGCGGGGCAACGAGCTGCACTGCTCGGTCCGCCCACTCGACGTCCCCGCGCTGGCCGCGCTACTCCGCAGGGGGTTCGGCGCCGAGCTGGTCTTCATGGCCGCCGCCGACCGGCGCGCGGACCGCGGGGTCTTCGAGGTCCACTACCTCTTCGCGCCCGAACGGGAGCCCTGGTTCCTCCACGCCACCGCCGCCGTGCCCGCCGACGCCCCCGCGCTCGGCTCGCTGGCCACGTTCCACTATCCGGCCTCGCGCTTCGAGCGCGAGATCTACGACCTCTTCGGCATCACCGCCGAGGGCCACCCCGACCCCCGGCCCCTCGTGCGCCACGGCTTCTGGCCGGCGGAGTACTTCCCGCTCCGGAAGGACGCCGGCGCGCGCGAGTTCAGCGACGACGGGCAGTCCTTCCCCTTCACCGAGGTGGGAGGCGAGGGCGTGTACGAGATCCCGGTGGGGCCGGTCCACGCCGGCATCATCGAGCCGGGCCATTTCCGCTTCAGCGTCGTGGGAGAGACGATCATCGACGTGAAGTCGCGCCTGTACTTCACCCACAAGGGCACCGAGAAGCTCTTCGAGGGTCGGGAGCCCGCGGCCGGCGTGGAGCTGGCCGAGCGCATCTCCGGCGACACCACCATCGGCCACTCGCTCGCCTTCTGCCAGGCCCTGGAGGCCGCGGCGGGGATGACCGTGCCGGAGCGCGCCAGGTACCTGCGCGTCGTTCTGCTGGAGATGGAGCGGCTCTACAACCACGTGGCCGACGTCGGCATGATCGCCAACGACACGGGGTACGCGGTCGCGCACTCCCACTGCTTCCGGATCCGCGAGCGGCTCTTGCGCCTGAACAAGCAGCTCACCGGGAATCGGCTCCTCCGCGGCGGGATCGTCTCTGGAGGCGTCGGGGGAGACCTGCCGGCGGGGCTCGACCTGCCGGCGGAGGTGGACTCCGCCCTTCGCGACTTCGAGGAGATCGTCGGGCTGACCCTCGAGAACACGCTGGTCATGGACCGGCTCGAGGGCACCGGCCGGCTGACCACCCGGACCGCTCGCGACCACGGCGTCCTCGGCTACGTCGCCCGCGCCTCCGGGATCGACACCGATGTCCGCCGCGACCACCCCTTCGCCGCCTACGCCGAGCTGTCGTTCCGCGTGCCCGTCTTCGAGGCGGGCGACGTGAAGGCGCGGACGCTCGTGCGGGTCGAGGAAGCGCGCGAGTCGGCAGGGCTGATCCGGCAGGCGGTGGAGCGACTGCCGCGGGGGCCGCTGGCAGCCCCCCTGGGCGAGCTGCCAGCCTTCGCGCCGGCCTTCTCCATGGTCGAGGGGTGGCGGGGCGCCATCATCCACTGGGTCATGGCGGGAGCGGACGGGAGGCTGGAGCGCGTCAAGATCCTCGACCCGTCCTTCCTCAACTGGCGGCCCCTGTCCTATGCGCTGCTCAAGAACATCGTCCCGGACTTTCCCCTCTGCAACAAGTCGTTCAACCAGTCCTACTCAGGCAACGACCTGTGACGCCGGAAGGTATAATCGGGCCATGAACAGGACAGTCCTCATCGTGCTCGGCGTGATCGTGCTCGTGGTGCTCGGCGGCATCGGGTGGGCCGTCGGCGTGAACAACGACCTGGTGGCCCGCGATCAGGACGTCAAGGAGAAGTGGGCGCAGGTGCAGAACGTCTATCAGCGCCGGGCTGACCTGGTGCCGAACCTGGTGGAGACCGTTAAGGGCTTCGCCGCCCAGGAGCGCACCGTGCTCGACGAAGTCACGCGGGCGCGGGCCAGCGTGGCGGGGATCAAGGCGACGCCCGAATTGCTCAACGATCCGCAGGCGCTCCAGAAGTTCCAGCAGGCCCAGAGCGAGCTGGGCGGAGCCCTCAGCCGGCTGCTGGTCGTGGTGGAGCGCTACCCTGATCTCAAGAGCAACCAGAACTTCCTGGCGCTCCAGAGCCAGCTCGAGGGCACGGAGAACCGCATCGCCGTGGAGCGCCGCCGCTTCAACGAATCGGTCCGCGAGTACAACACGCGCCTCAGGCTCTTCCCGGGCAGCCTCGTGGCCTCGTTCGCCGGCTTCAGGGACAAGGCCTTCTTCGAGGCGGCGCCGGGCAGCGAGGCCGTCCCCAGGGTCAAATTCTAGCCGCCGTCCGGGCGGCCGCAGCCGAGGGCGTGCCGTGCTCCTGCGCCTCGTGACCGCCGTCCTTCTGCTCGTCCTCTCTGCGTCCGCGGCCCAGGCCGCGCTCAGCGTCCCCCCGCCCCCCCTCCGGCGCGTCAACGACTATGCCGGCGCCCTGTCGCCCGCGGCGCGCGAGCGTCTGGAGCAGAAGCTCGCGGCGCGCGAGCGGGAGAGCCGCAACCAGGTCGTGGTGGCCATCTTCCCGGCGCTCGCGGGCGAAAGCCTGGAGGACTACTCGATCCGCCTCGCCCAGGCCTGGCGGATCGGCCAGAAGGGCCTCGACAACGGCGTCATCTTCCTCGTCTTCCTCGAGGACCGGAAGATGCGCGTCGAGGTCGGCTACGGGCTCGAGGCCACCCTCACCGACGCGATCAGCGCCTCGATCATCCGTGACGTGGTCGCCCCGCGCTTCCGCGAAGGGCGGATGGCCGACGGCATCGTCGCCGGGCTCGATGCGATCGACCAGGCGATCGCCGGCACCTACAGGGGCGCCGTGGCTCGGGCTCCCTCGGGCGGCGGGATGTCGCTCCCGCTCCTGGCCCTTCTGGTCGGCGCGGCGGTGGCGGGGCTCTCCGGCGCCGCCATGGCCATGAATGCCCGGGCCCACCGCAGGATGGGCTGGACGGGCGGGCGCCGCGGTTGGGGGTCGCCCGTAACGGGCCCCGGGCGTCGTGCCGGTGGAGGCATGTGGCCCTGGTTTGGTGGAGGCTTCGGGGGTGGTGGCTTTGGCGGGGGCGATTCCGGCGGCGGCGGCTTCAGCGGGGGCGGCGGCGGCTTCGGCGGCGGCGGCGCGAGCGGGAGCTGGTGATGGCGCGCCATCCGCGCTGGGTCCGCCGGTTCATGAGCGAGGCCGACCTCGATAGGGTGGCGCGCGCTGTCGCCCAGGCGGAGGCCCGCACCTCGGCCGAGATCCGCGTGCACCTCGACGCCCGGTGCCCCGGCGATCCGATGGCGCAGGCCGTGAAGGTCTTCGAGCGGCTCGGCATGCACCGGACGGCCGAGCGCCACGGCGTCCTGATCTACGTCGCCGTCGGGGACCGGAGGCTCGCAGTCATCGGGGATGCGGGGATCCATGGGCGGGTCGGAGTGGAATACTGGCAGCGCCTCGTGGACGCGATCACGTCACACTTCCGCGAGCAGCGCTCCCGCGACGGGCTCATCCAGGCGGTGCGTGAAGTGGGCGAGGTGCTGTGCCGGCACTTCCCCCGGCGCAGGGACGACACCAACGAGCTGAGCGATCAGGTGAGCGTCGGCTAGGAAGGGGAGCCCAGCGCCGAGGTCAGGACGAGCCGAGCGCCGCGGGCGAGGGGGTCTCGAGCGACGCGGCCGTCTTGATCGGAACGATGACGCCCGTGCGATTGGGATTGAGTCCGCGGCGATCGTTCTGGCGCCGGTCGCTGTGGCGCATCTCGGGGCGCCGGCGCCGCGGCGCCGAGCGCCGGTCCCGCACCACGAGGAGCTCGGGGTCCCCGTCGAACTTCTTCTCGAGCCAGGAGTGCAGCGCGTAGTCGAAGCGAGGGACGATCAGCATCAGTCGCTCCTCCGTTGCCATGGTTGCCCCCCTATCGTCGATGGGAAATGTTTGTCCCATCGTGCCACGTGGCGGGCGCGGCCGTCAAGCGTTCTCGTCGCGGCAGACCCACCAAGGCTCCGTGGCTAAGCTCACGTCGCCAGCCGGGTAGAATCGTGGCATGCAGATCCTGGTTGCCTCCGACTACCGCGTCGTTCCCTGGAAGATCGGCAAGGGGCTCTCGCGTGTCATCGCCTCCCGCCCGCCGGGAGCCGGCTACGAGGACCTGCTCTGGCATGTCAGCCTGCCGGAGATCACCGCGGACTGTCCCTCGCACGGCTGGTCGTGTTGCGATTGCCGCTGCCGTGACCCTCACCCGATGGATCCGGCGACAGCGTCTCGTCCAGCGGGGTCAGCCGGTCTGGAGGAGGTACGCCTCCGCGGCGGCGAGGCCCGCGCCGAGGGGCACGGCGACGCCGAAGGACCGGAGCGTCATCTCCACCCCGGCGAGTCCGCCGAGAAGCTCCAGCTCGTTGAGGCTGCCGAGGTGGCCAATGCGGAAGACCTTCCCCTTGGCCTCGCCGAGGCCCACGCCGAGGGACATCCCGAGCGTCGTGTTGGCGTGGGCGATGTAGGCGTCCGAGTCCGATCCCGCCGGCATGACGACGGCGGTGAGCGTGCTCGAGTACTCGGCGGGGTCGCGGCAGAGGATCTCGAGCCCCATGCCCCGCACGGCCCGGCGGCAGGCTTCGGCCAGCCGCGCGTGGCGCTGGAAGACGTTGGCGAGGCCCTCTTCGTTCAGCATCAGGAGAGCCTCGCGGAGCCCGAAGAGGAGGGGGGTGGCCGGGGTATAGGGGAACTCGCCGCGCCGGTTGCGCTCGAGGATCGGCGCCCAGTCCCAGTAGGAGCGGGGGCACGTGGCCTTCTCGCTGGCGGCGAGCGCCTTGTCGCTCACGGCGAGGATGGCCATGCCCGGCGGGAGCATGAGCCCCTTCTGCGGACCGGTGAGGGTCACGTCCACGCCCCACTCGTCCATGCGGAAGTCGATGGAGGCCAGCGACGACACCGTGTCCACGAGCAGGAGCGCCGGATGCCGTGCGGCGTCCATGGCCCGGTGCACGGCGCGGATGTCGGAGGTGACGCCCGTGGAGGTCTCGTTGTGCACCGCGAGCAGGGCGCGGATCTGGTGCCCGCCGTCGGCCCTGAGCCGCGCCTCGACCTCGGCCGCGGGGATGCCGGCGCCGTAGGGCACCTCGACCCGATCCACCTCGATGCCGTAGGCCTGCGCCACCCGGGCGAAGCCCGTGGAGAAGTGGCCGTTGACGCAGGCGAGCACGCGGTCCCCCGGCGAGAGCGTGTTGACCAGCGCCGCTTCCCACGCGCCCGTCCCCGAGCCGGGGTAGAGGACGATGTGGCCGCGCTCCGTCTGGAAGACCCCCTTGAGCCCATCCAGGCACTCGCGAACGAGGGCCGCGAAGCGCGGGCCCCGATGATCGATGATGGACTCGGACATGGCCCGCACGATGCGTTCGGGCACCAGCGTGGGGCCGGGGATCTGCAGGAACGGCCGCCCCGAGCGGCTCACGGGCGTACCACCAGGCGCGGGCACCCAGGCTGTCGCCACGCCCGCGATCGTTCACCTGACGTGGGCACCCGGGCTTCGCCACGCCCACGCCCGTCGGATTCCCGCGCCCCAATCACTCTTCGCTCTTCGTCAGCCGCTGTCACCCTGATCACGGGCGCACCCATGTTTCCGAGAATGCCAAGAAGGCGGTGCTGCTGCGCCTGCCGGCGAAGTCGCGCGGGAAGGGACGGCCCCTGAGCGGCCGGCCGTTCACCCGGGCGTTCACGCGCTCCGACTCGACGAAGAGGCTGAACATCTCGTGCCGTCCCGTGGCCGACCTGTCCACGGGCATCTCCACCATGAAGGGCTGGCCCAGCCCCTCCCAGGCGAGCGTGGCCTCGACGCCGTTTCCCTTCACCCACTCCACGTGGCTCGCGCGCTGATCGCCCGAGGTCGCCACGCCCTGGAGCGGCCGGTACGCCATGGTCTCGAGCGCCGTGACGCCGCGGAAGGCGCCGAAGTGGGCGACGAACTCCTGAACGAGCCAGCGGGCCAGGGGCTCGTTGTCGGTCACGCAGACGTTGAGCGCCTCCGGCAGGCTCCGGTCGAGGAGCGGCGCTTCGAGGAGCACGAGGGCATGACCGCGGCCGTGGGGCGAGAGCACGACGCGGAAGAAACTCACGAGGGTCACGAAGGGGCCGTCGGCCGCCTCCTTGAGATACATGCCCGGGTTCTCGCCGGACCAGTCGACCGTGCCTGGATGGATGGGCGTGCGCATCGTCATGGCGCCCATCATACACGGGCGACGCTCGTGTGCGACAGCCCGGGTGCCCGCCCATGTGATATCCTCGCCGCGCCATGACACGAGCCGAGATCCCGACGCCTGCGCTGCTCCTCGACCTCGACCGCTTCGAGCGCAATATCCAGACGATGGCGGCCCACGTGAAGGCTGCCGGCAAGAAGCTGCGCCCCCACGCCAAGACGCACAAGTGCCCGGAGATCGCCCGGCGGCAGGTGGCCGCAGGCGCCGCCGGCGTCTGCGTGGCCAAGGTCAGCGAGGCCGAGGTGATGGCCGCCGCCGGCGTCCGCAATCTCCTCATCACCACGGAAGTGGTGGGGGCGGAGAAGATCGGCCGGCTCCTGCACGTCCTCGAACGCCAGGCCGAGACCATGGTCGTCGTGGATCACGCGGACAACGTGCGCGAGCTGGGGCAGGCCATGGCGCGCGCCGGACGCGTGCTCAACGTGCTGGTGGACGTGGAGGTCGGCGGCCGGCGCACGGGCATCGAGCCCGGCGAGGCGGCGCTCTTCCTGGGACGACAGGTCATGAACGAGCCCGCGCTCAACCTCCGCGGGCTCCAGGGGTATGCCGGGCACTGCGCCCACGTGATGGGCTGGCAGACGCGGCGGCGCGCCTCGCTCAAGTGGATGCGCAAGCTGATGAAGACGCGCGCCCTCTTCGACAAGCACGGGCTGCCCGTGGAGATCGTCAGCGGGGGCTCCAGCGGCACCTTCGACATCGACGTGGAGCTTCCGGGGCTGACGGAGCTGCAGTCGGGTTCCTACTGCGTGATGGATCTCGACTACCGGCGAATCGGCGGCCGGGGCGGGAAGGTCTACGACAGCTTCGAGATGGCGCTCACCGTGCTCACCACGGTGGTGAGCCGGCCGAGCGCCGAGCTGGCCATGGTGGACGCGGGCTTCAAGGCCTTCTCCACGGACAAGCCCTTCGTCCCCGAGGCGGTCGAGTGGCCGGGCCTCGAGTACTCGTGGGCCGGGGACGAGCACGGGCGGCTCACCATCGTCGACCAGGATCGCGCGCCGCGGCTCGGCGATCTCGTGGAGTTCTTCCCGCCCCACTGCGATCCGACCATCAACCTCTACGATCGTCTCTACGCCATGCGGGGGGACAGGGTCGAGGCGGTGTGGGAGATCTCCGGCCGCGGCCGCTCGCAGTAGTCGCCGTTGCCGCCGCCCCCCGGGTCGCTGCGCCCGCGATGTGGCGATGCGCCACACGGTGATCCGGCCTGCCACACGCCTGGCCGTCCGAAGGCGAGGCCGAGGACACCAACCGCCTGAATTCGCTGGTGGCCGGGCGCACCGCGCGAGTGGCACCTCGCTTGCTCTGGATAGCGGTCGACTGTGACGTCGATGGCAGTTCACACACACACCGCAGAGCAAGGAGGACGTTCGCATGAAGAGCATGAAGAAGGTGATGGGGTTGACGCTGGCTGTGCTGCTGGGGCTCGGTGTCGGCATCGCCGCGGCCGAGGAGATCTCCGGGAAGATCCAGAAGGTTGACGCCTCGGAGCGCATGTTCGTCCTCGAGGACGGCACCCAGCTCCGGCTGGCCGAGGGGCTCCCCACCGAGGGGCTGAAGGAAGGCGCCTCGGTGAAAGCCTCCTACGAGGAGCGCGACGGGCAGAAGGTCGTGACGGAAATCCAGATCTCCGAGTAACCACGCAGACGGCCGGGGCCGGCGGGCAGGCCATGTTCGGTCTGCCCGCCGGGATTCATCTGGGCACGATCGCCTCGAGCCCCGAAGCGGTCAGGAAGCGAAGAATGGTCCGGGCCGCGATGACGGTGGTCTCCCCCGGGACCGGCACCGGCACGACCCGCGAGGGAGCCTCGGGGAGAGAGACGTTGGCCGTGCGGTAGCCCTCCACGATGCCGATCAGCGCGCCGCTCTCGGCGTCGAATACCCCGCCCCCGCTCGCCCCGTAGCTCACAGAGGCGTCGACCATCCTCACCGTCCCCTCGACGGGGACCTCGTCCTCACGGGATACGAGCTGACTGACCACGCCGGAGACCACGGTGAGCCGGCGTCCCCAGGGAAAGGCGACGACCCACACCTCGTCCCCAAGGCGGGCAACCTCCTTGAATCTCACGGGTGGGAGGCTGAGTCCGTCCACCTCGATCACCGCCAGATCCAGGTCCGGGCTCACGGCGGCCACCACGGCCTTCGTACGCCCCTTTCGCCCGGGGCTGCTGACGTACACCTCCTGAGCCCCGGGCGGATCCAGGAAGTGGCGTGTCGTGATGATCCAGGAACGGCCTGACGCGGGGTCCGAAGCCAGCACGACCCCGGAGGCGGCCCGGCGCGCGCCGCCCTGGCGCTCCGCGCGAAGCTGCACCGTGGACGGGAGGATGCGCCGGATGATTTCTCCGCGCTCCCCATCTGACGGCGCGGACGCGCAGCCGGAGATCAGCAGACCCAGCGCGAGACAGAGCACGGCCCAGCTCATTCGTCCGGGTCCCCCTCGCTTGTCTGCCGCCTGAGGAGCCTGTAGAGCGTTCCCCGGTCGATGCCGAGGATCTCAGCGGCGCGGACCTTGTTCCCCCCCGCCTCCTCGAGCACCCTCGCAACGTACCACTGCTTGACCTGGTCGAGCGTCATTGTGGCCGTGGGAAGGCGGAGGTTGCCTTCTGGCCCTCGACGCAGCAGGTCCGGGAGATCCTCGGGCACGAGCACTTCCGACGACGACAGCGCCACGGCTCGCTCGACGGCATGCTCCAGCTCGCGCACGTTGCCCGGCCAGTGGTACCCGGACAGCACCGCGAGGGTCTCTTGCGCAAACCCCCGGGTGGGCTTGTCGGCGGCGCGCGCGTACTCCTCGAGGAAGTGCTGGGCGAGCAGCGGGATATCCTGGGACCGCTCCCGCAGCGGAGGGAGGACAATGGTCACCACGTTCAGACGGTAGTAGAGATCCTCGCGGAAGGCTCCCTCGGCGACGCGCGTGCCGAGATCCCGGTTGGTCGCGGCAATGATCCGCACGTTCACCGGCAAGACCTCGTTGCCGCCCACCCGCCGTATGGCGCGCTCCTGGAGTACCCGCAGGAGCTTCGCCTGCAGGGTGGGGGAGAGGTCCCCGATCTCATCGAGGAAACAGGTGCCGCCATCGGATGTCTCAAGGAGGCCGCGCCGGGTCGAGACCGCTCCCGTGAACGCCCCGCGCTCGTGGCCGAACAGCTCAGACTCGAAGAGCCCCTCCGGGAGCGCCGTGCAGTCCACGACCACGAGGGGTCGCCCGGCCCTGGGGCTGGCGTAGTGGATGGCCCGGGCCGCCAGCTCCTTGCCGGTCCCGGTTTCGCCCTGGATGAGCACCGTGGTGTCGAGGCCGGAAACGCGGGCCACGAGCTTGTAGACCTCCACCATCTGAGGCGATTGCCCCAGGAGGTTCCGCACGTTGTACAGGCCCTCGAGCTCCCGGCGATACTGCCGGTTCTCACTGGCCAGCCGGCGGGCCTCGAGAGCGCGCCGGACGACGACCTTGATCTCCTCCATCCGGAAGGGCTTGGACAGATAATCGTAGGCGCCGGCCCGAATGGCCTCGATGGCCGTGTCGATGGTCACAAAGGCCGTGAGCACGAGCACCGGTACTCCCGGCTGGATGGCCGCGAGCCGCTGGATCACCTGCAAACCGTCCAGCCCCGGCATGCGGAGGTCCACGATGGCGAGGTCCACGGGCTCCGCCTCGGCCACGTGAAGGCACTCCTCTCCGTTGGCGGCTGCGCGAACCCGATAGCCCTCGCGCGTCAGCACCTCGGCGAGGAGATCCAGGGCCACCGAATCGTCGTCGGCGATGAGGAGCGTGGCCGGGGCCGTCACGTGGCTGGCTCCGCAATCGGGAAGACGACCCGGAACACACTGCCGCCCTCCTCGTCGCTGGCGACGTCGATGGTCCCGCCGTGCTCGCGGACGATCTGCGCCGAGATGAACAACCCGAGCCCGGTGCCGCGCCCGGCTTCCTTGGTGGAGAAGAACGGCTCGAAGATGCGCGTCCGGAGCGCCGCTGGAATCCCCCGCCCGGTGTCACGGACTTCCATCGCGACCTGGTCTCGATCTCCGGGAGCGCGCGTCGCGATCTCCACGCGCCCTCCGTGGGGCGTCGCGTCCATGGCATTCGTGAGGAGGTTGAGGATCACCTGTTCCAGCTGGGTAGCGTACCCGCGAACCGGGGGCAGATCCGGCTCCATTGTCACGTGCAGCGTCACGTCCGCGGCGGCCATGCTCGGGCCTACCAGCTCGATGGTCTCCCTGACGAGCCGACCCAGATCGACGCGGGTCGGCTCCCCGGGGGAGCGTCGCGTGAGGTCCAGGAGCTGGGTGATGATCTCCGCCACGCGGGCGACCTGGGTTTCGATGACCGCCAGCCGCCGGCGGGTGTCGAGCGTGAGCAGATCGGACGGGAGCTCCTGCCGCAGCAGCTCCAGGTGCCCGGCCACGGAATGCAGCGGCGTGCCCACCTCGTGAGCCACCTCTGCCATGATCCGGCCGGACACGGCGAGCCGCTCGGCATGACCGAGACGGCGCTGCATCTCGAACAGGAGCCGGTTGAGCCGCTGGACCTCCTGGTACCGCTGGTCCACCTCGGCCGTGGCCTCCTTCACCCGGGACTGCAGCTCCTCGCTGAACTGGCCGATCCGGGCGATCATCTCGTTGAACTGCCGGGCGAGCGTTCCGAACTCGTCCGTCGTGTCCAGTGGGACGCGGGTGTCGGCGGCCCCGCCGCGGAGCGCGCTGATGGCCTCCAGGAAGGTCCGGATCGGCCGGTCCACGACCTGATACACGGCGAGGCTCATGAGCAACCCCATGACGACCACCGAGGCCGCGGTGAGGAGGAGCGTCCACCTGCGCGTTCGCGCCCCGAGGTGGTCGGCGCGCTCCAGGGAGAACTTGGCAGCCACCGCGCCGGCGACCGCCCCGCCGAGGGTGATCGGAGCCATTACTTCCCAGTACCGGTCCCCTTCGCCCTCGACGAGCCGGGAGATCACCTGGCCCTGCCGGGCCTGCTCGACATCCTTCCGGGTGAACGGCAGCCGCCTGTCTGGCTGGCTTGCGGCGGCCACGCGCGTCCCGTCGGCACCGAAGGCGAGAACGTCGAGCTGGGTGACGCTCCGCCGGATCGTCAGGATCTCGTGGATCTGCCCCTGCAGCAGATCCGAGCTCTCGAATTCCCGGCGATCGCCGATGGTCGCGGCGACTTCCCGGGCGAACGTGATGGCGCGCTCCTTCAGGTCCTCCTCGATCCACCCGCGGGACAGCCAGAAGTTGAGCGCGGTGAACCCGAAGGACACGCCGACCAGCACGACGAGGCTGACGAGGACGAGCTTCTGGCGGACGCCGATGCGCATGGCTACTCGAGCATTCTGGGCAGTCCGTGGCGTGGGGTCAGCCAGCGGCGAGGGGCGCATCCTCGGGGACTGCCGGCTGACCGACCGGATCGGGACGGACGGCGTCCCAGTAGCGCTCGAAGACCTCCCACACCTCGTCGGCGGCGCGGGTCTGGAAGATCAGGCGCCGGCAGTCGCTGGCGTGACCGAGCCCCTCCGTGTACCACGCCAGATGCTTCTGCATCTGCACCAGCGCGTACGTCTCGCGGAAATGCTCCCGGATGAGCCGGCAGTGACGGGCGATGACGCGCGCCTTGTCATCGCGCTGCGCCTCGGGCGGGAGCGCCTCGAAGCTCTCGCTGAACACCCACGGCCGCCCCAGCGCCCCGCGCCCGATCATGACCGACTGGCAGCCCGTCTCGGCCATCATCCGGCGCGCGTCGGCCATGGAGCGCACGTCGCCGTTGCCCGTCACCGGGATGCGGACCGCGTCCACGACCTCGCCGATGATCGCCCAGGGCGCCCGGCCCGCGTGCCGCTGGGCGCGCGTGCGCGGATGCACGGTGATCGCGTCCACGCCCTCGCTCTCGGCCATGCGCGCCACCTCCACGGCGTTCAGGTGCCCGTCGTCCCAGCCGCTGCGGATCTTGATCGTGAGCGGCACGGTGAGCGCCCGGCGGAGGGCGCGCAGGATGCGTGCCGCGGCCGGCACATCCCGCATGAGGGCGGCTCCCTTGCCCTTGCCGGTGATCTGCCGCATGGGGCAGCCCATGTTGAGGTCCACGATGTCCGCCCCGAGCTGCTGGAGGCGCGCGGCCGCGCGCGCAAGGATGTCCGGATCCTTGCCCAGGAGCTGCATGGCCAGCGGGCGCTCCTCGGGGTAGTAGGCGGCGATCGCGTCGGCGTGCGGCGTGTGCATGGACAGCGCGGCGGCGTCCATCTCCTCCGTGGTGGTGAGCCCGCTGCCGCATTCCCGGGCGATCAGGCGGAAGGGGGCGTTGGTGATGCCCGCCATGGGGGCGAGACGGGTGACCGAGGGAATCTCGACGGAGCCGATCTTCACAGGGGTGTCAGTATACTCCCGCGCGCGTCTCCGGTCCGCCCCGGCGCCGATCGAGGCTCGGCCCGGCGGCGGTCACGGCTGCCGCCACAGCCCGCGGTGCCCGTCGCGGGCCTGGCGCTGGAACGCGAGGAAGGTACTCGTGTAGCGGACGTTGGGCGGGATCGTCATTACCTGGGCGTAGCCGAGACGGACCAGCTCGGCATTGACCATGACCTCGCCGCCGTCGTCCTGACGGACCCAGACGTAGGCGAGCAGCCGCCCGTAGCGGTCGCGCTGCTGCACGTCGGGCTCGAGCCTGACCGACCGGCCCTCGACGAGCCTCCGGTTCACCTCCCGCGCTTCCCGACCGCCGGGCTCCTCGCCCTTCCTGGGATGGTGGATCTCCGGAGTATTGACGCCGATGTAGCGGACCTTCTCCACGTGACCGTTGACCTGCACGTGGATGGTGTCGCCGTCCACGAGGCGGACCACGGGGCCCGCGAGCGTGCGTGCCGGCTCCGGCGTGCCGACCACCGGCCACAGCGCGCCCGCCAGCAGCAGGATGCCGAGGACGGCCAGCGCCAGCGCGCGGAAGCGGATCGGGAGCCCCCGGGCCATGGTGTCTCATTATAGATACACCCCGGCTCGGCCCCGAGCGAATCCGTCGCGGGCCGCAGCGCGCGTTTCCTGGAGGGCGCCGTCTCGGTGGATGCACGGGGGAAATGATGCTATGACGTCGTTGTCCGGGAAGGCCGCAGGCGGTTCCGGGTTCAGCACGCATGGCGGCTTGCGGCGACTGCCAGGGAGGGGGGACCCGCGATGGGGGACGAGGCTCGCATCGAGCTGGTGGTGAACGGACGGCCGGCGGTCGTGGCTGCGGGGCGCTCTGACACGCTGCTCGACCTCCTGCGAGACCGGCTCGGGCTCACCGGGGTGAAGAACGGCTGCGCGCAGGGCGACTGCGGCTGCTGCACGGTGCTCCTCGAGGGCCGGCCGGCGAAGGCCTGCATGACGCCGGCCCGGAAGGCCGCCGGGAAGAGGGTGACGACGATCGAGGGCCTGGCCGACGGCCAGCCGCATCCGCTCCAGCAGGCCTTCGTCGAGGCCGGCGGGGTGCAGTGCGGGTACTGCACACCCGGTCAGATCCTCGCCGCCAAGGCGCTCCTGGATGGCAACCCGGCCCCCACGCGTGAGGAGGTGCTCCAGGGCCTCTCGTCCGTGCTCTGCCGCTGCACGGGGTACCTGCGGATCGCCGACGCCGTCCTGCTCGCGGCGGCCCGCATGCGCGGCGAGAGCGCGGAGGTGCGGCACGCCACCTCCCGGGCCGGGCTCAGCGTGGTGGGGCGGCCGTTCGAGCTGCGGGGCGCGACGTGATGGAGGGGACGCCCAAGCGCCACGCCTTCCGCATGTGGTACCGGACGGGCGCCCGGCGCGACGGCACGCTGACGGCCATGCAGGCGCAGCTCCTCATCGAGGCCGGCGCCTACGCGACCTGGTCGCCGGGTGTGCTGACGCGCTCCTCCGTCCAGGCGGCCGGCCCCTATCGCTGCCCGAATGTCCTCATCGAGGGCGCGGCCGTCTACACCAACCACCCGGCGGCCGGGGCCATGCGCGGCTTCGGCGCACCGCAGGTGACATTCGCGTGCGAGACGCAGCTGGACAGGCTGGCCGAGCGGCTGGGGATGGACCCCCTGGACCTCCGCGTGCGGAACGCCTACGGGGGCGGGGACAGAATGCCCACGCAGCAGGTGCTCGGCCCGACCGTCGAGATGCAGGACACGCTGCGCGGGGTGGAGGCGGCCTACGGGCGGCTGAGCGGGGAGGCCGAGCGCGCCAACCGCGTTGAGGGCGCGGGGCCATGGCGCCACGGCGTCGGCATCGCCTCCATGTGGTTCGGGCTCGGCAAGACGGGGCGCACCAACCTTTCCGAGGCCTTCGTCGAGATGGGCAAGGACAACCGCGTCCACGTCTACTCGGGCGTCGCGGAGGTGGGCCAGGGCGCCGCCACGGTGCTGGCCCAGATCGCCGCCCAGGAGCTGGGCCTGCCCTATGACGAGATCGAGACCACGCTGGGCGACACACTGCTGACCCCGAACGCCGACTTCACCTGCGCGAGCCGGCAGACGCACATCTCCGGCAACGCCGTGCGCTTCGCCGCCCGCGACCTCCGCGAGGTGCTGCGCCGGGGCGCCGCGCAGCTGCTGGATGTGCCGCCGCGGGCGCTCCAGCAGCGCGACGGCGGGCTGGTGGACCCCGCCACCGGGCGGAGCCTGAGCCTGGCCGAGGCGGCCGAGTACTGCCGCCAGGAGGGGATGCCGCTCCGCCACAAGGGCGAGTACGACATCGTCACCGCGGCCATCAGCATCGAGACGGGCGAGGGCCAGGCCTACCCGTTCTTCTCCTATGGCACGCAGGTGGCGCTGGTCAAGGTCCATACCGGCACCGGCGAGGTGCGCGTTCTCAAGGTTGCGGCGGCCCACGACTTCGGCACCGTCGTGAACCCCCTGAGCGTGGCGGGCCAGATGGAGGGCAGCATCGCGATGGGCGTCGGCTACGCGCTCACCGAGGAGTTCGTGAGCGGCAGGATGCGGCGGCTGCGGGACTGCCAGCTGCCGACGAGCCTCGATGTGCCCGAGGTCGAGATCGTGATGGTGGAGGTACCGGAGCCCACGGGGCCGTTCGGGGCCAAGGGCGCGGGGGAGTCGACCATGGTGCCGGTGGCGCCGGCCATCCTCAACGCCGTCGCTGCCGCCACCGGCGCGCGCATCTGTGACCTGCCGGCGCGCCCGGCGCGGGTGCTGGACGCGCTGCGCGCCGTTGCTGCTGCGGGCTACAGCGCGCGCTTGTAGAGTTGCCCGCCCTTCATGATGAGGTGCAGGGCATCGGCGTTCTGGAAGACGCGGAGGTCCTTGAGGGGGTTGCCCTTGACGGCGATGAGGTCGGCGAGCTTGCCGGGCTCGACGCTGCCGATGTCCTTCTCCATCCGGAAGATCTCGGCGTTCACGCGCGTGGCGCAGAGCAGCACCTCCATGGGTGTCATGACCTGGCCCTTGAGCTCGAGCTCCGTCGCCCGGTGGGCCTGCATGTCGCCGAGGAGATCGGAGCCCGAGCCGATCTTGCAGCCGGCGCGGTAGGCGTGGGCGAGCCCACGGCCAGGTGTATACTCCCAAGTAGACATTCCGCCTGGAGGCGCAGAATGCGCATCGCTACGGCAAAGGATCTCAGGCAGAAGACGTCGGCGCTGCTCGACACAGTCAGCCGGGGCCAGGAGGTCATCATCACGTACCGCGGGAAGCGGATCGCCGTCCTTTCGCCCCTGGATCGGATCGCCCACAAGGAGCTGAAGCCCATCGCCTTCGGCATGTGGCGACGGCGCAGGGACATGCGTGACGTGACGCGGTGGCTGGACAGCCGACGCATGCCGCGGTTCGCGAGGTGATCGTCGACACCGACATCCTCGTCTGGTACTTCCGCGGTGATGACGCCGCCCGCCGTTTCCTGGCCAGGATACCCTTCCCCGAACGTGCGGTATCGGCTCTCACCGTGATGGAGTTGCTGCAGGGCTGCCGTGACCAGCGCGAAGCGCGTGACATGGCGGTTTTCGTGTCCGAGAACCTGGCAGCCGTCATCCATCCCGACGAGGCTATCTCGCGGCGTGCCATCCTTGAGCTCGAGCTCCGTCGCCCGGTGGGCCTGCATGTCGCCGAGGAGATCGGAGCCCGAGCCGATCTTGCAGCCGGCGCGGTAGGCGTGGGCGAGCCCACGGCCAGGTGTATACTCCCAAGTAGACATTCCGCCTGGAGGCGCAGAATGCGCATCGCTACGGCAAAGGATCTCAGGCAGAAGACGTCGGCGCTGCTCGACACAGTCAGCCGGGGCCAGGAGGTCATCATCACGTACCGCGGGAAGCGGATCGCCGTCCTTTCGCCCCTGGATCGGATCGCCCACAAGGAGCTGAAGCCCATCGCCTTCGGCATGTGGCGACGGCGCAGGGACATGCGTGACGTGACGCGGTGGCTGGACAGCCGACGCATGCCGCGGTTCGCGAGGTGATCGTCGACACCGACATCCTCGTCTGGTACTTCCGCGGTGATGACGCCGCCCGCCGTTTCCTGGCCAGGATACCCTTCCCCGAACGTGCGGTATCGGCTCTCACCGTGATGGAGTTGCTGCAGGGCTGCCGTGACCAGCGCGAAGCGCGTGACATGGCGGTTTTCGTGTCCGAGAACCTGGCAGCCGTCATCCATCCCGACGAGGCTATCTCGCGGCGTGCCATCCGACTCCTCGAGCTCCATGCCCTGGGAGCTGGCCTGCGCGTGGTCGACGCGCTGATCGCGGCCACGGCCCTCGAAGCCAGCGTCGGGTTGGCCACCGCCAACGTTCGGCACTACCGCGCCATCGCCGGCCTGTCGGTGGTGAGATTCCGGGCGGGATCCCCGGCCTAGGCCACTGGCGTTTCAGGACCCAGCGACCCTCTTCGACGAAATGCGCCGCGCCTGGAGCGCATCGGCGCCCATCTAGAGCGGTGCATCGACACCGGCAAGCTCGCCGGTGCCCTGACCCTGGTCGCCCGTCCGGGGCAGGCGGCCTCCGTCGAGACCCCTGGGGTGTCTGGAGACCGGGCGCCCGCGGCCAGTGACACGCGACGCGGCCTGTCTCATCTATCCCATGACCACGCCGAATGCCAGGACACCCCGCGTTCGCGACCGCGCGCGTGGGGCGTCCCCTGACCTTCCGCGGCCTGCTGACCCATACCTCCGTGCACCTCATCGATACACCACTGGCCCGGCCCTGACGGACATGCCAGGGGGCTACAGCGCGCGCTTGTAGAGGTGCCCGCCCTTCATGATCAGGTGGAGGTTCTCCGCGTTCTGGAAGACGCGCAGGTTCGTGAGCGGGTTGCCCTTGACGGCGATGAGGTCGGCGTACTTGCCGGGCTCGACGCTGCCGATCTCGCGCTCCATCCGGAAGATCTCGGCGTTCACGCGCGTGGCGGAGAGCAGCACCTCCATGGGTGTCATGACCTGGCCCTTGAGCTCGAGCTCCGTCGCCCGGTGGGCCTGCATGTCGCCGAGGAGATCGGAGCCCGAGCCGATCTTGCAGCCGGCGCGGTAGGCGTGGGTGAGTCCCTCGACGCTCTTCTCGCGGGCCATGTTGATCTTGGTGAGCTGGTGCTCGCCGATCCCATAGCCCTTGCCTTCGCGCCAGATGGCCTCGTAGGTGACCATCGTCGGGACGAGATAGGCGCCCGCCTTCTGGATCTCGCGGGCGCCGGCCTCGTCGAGCAGGTTGCCGTGCTCGATCGAGCGGACGCCGGCGGCCAGCGCGTTGCGGATGGCCGCGCCCGAGTAGGCGTGGGCGAGGACGTACTTGCCCACCGCGCGCGCCTCCTCGACGGCGGCGCGCATCTCTTCCACGGTGTACTGCGTGGTGTCCAGCTCGTCGGAGGGGGACATGGCGCCGCCCGAGGCCATGATCTTGATCTGGTCCACGTCGTGCCGCAGCTGCTCGCGCGCGGCCTTGCGCACCTCGTCCGGCCCGTCGGCGATGGCGTGGACCATGCCCAGGCAGCACTCCACGGGCTCGATCCACTCCGAGCGGCGCCGCCGGTCGCCGTGGCCGCCGGTCTGGGAGAGCGTGTTCCCGGACACGAGCATGCGCGGGCCCGGGAAGAGGCCGCTGGCCACGGCCTCGCGAAATCCGTAGTCAGCGCCGCCGGCATCCCGCACCGTGGTGAACCCCTGCATGAGCGCCTGCTCGATGCGGCGGAGGGTCTTGGCGGCGATGAGGCTCGGCGGGTTGTTGCGGTGCTGCTCGGAGATGTTGCCCTCCACCGCGCAGACGTGGACGTGGGCGTCGGTGAGCCCGGGCATGAGGGTGCGGCCCTTGAGGGAGAGTGTCTCGACGCGCCCCTTGAGGGGGCCGACCTTGCCGGAGCGAATCACGTCCTTGATCCGCTCGCCCTCGATGACGACGGCGGCGCCGTCCACGGGTTCCTTGCCGGTGCAGTCGATCAGGAACGCGTCGGTCAGTACGGTGATGGCACCCATGCGGGCCTCCATGTGTCAGTCTCACCAGCGCCGGCTAGCGGGGCACCACCTTCGCCTCGAACATCCAGACCTTCTCGTCGGCGCGCGGGCTCCACTCGATCCAGCCGGCGACGCCGTAGATGTCGTGCTGCTGCCAGAGAAAGACCCACGGGACCTCATCGTGCACCATCTGCTGGATCTCCGCCCACGCCTCGAGCCGCTTCTTCGGATCCACGACCGTCACGGCCTGGGTGATCTTGGCCTCCAGCGCCTTGTTCCCGCCATAGGAGGAGTAGGTCGGGGTGCCCTGGAAGAGCTGCTCGATGGTGCCCTGGGCGTCCAGCGCGGGTCCCCAGCCGAGGAAGAACATGTCGCCCGTCGTCCGGTTCTTGATCTTGTCGAGATGGGTGCCCCACTCGTTCACCACGACGTTGACCTTGATGCCGATGCGGCCGAGCTGGGAGGCGATGGCCAGCGAGATGTCCTTGTCGAGCGGGTAGCGGCCCGAGGGCGTGTCCAGCGTGAGCTGGAGCTTGGTGGGGTCGATCCCCGCCTCCTTCAGGAGCCCCTGGGCTCGGGCCGGGTCGTGCTTGAGGCATTCCCCCGTGGGGGAGTAGTCCACGTTCAGCGGCGAGAGCGACCCGCACATCCTGGTGGCCCGGCCCTTGAGCACCTGCTGGATCAGCTCGTCCACGTTGACGGCGTGGTGGATCGCCCTGCGTACCCGGAGGTCCTGCATGGGGCCGGGCTTGAGGTTCACGAGGGCCAGGTAGTTGATGCGCGAGGACACGGTGGCGCGCACCCGGGCCTTGCCGCTCCTGTCCACGAGGTCCACGGCGTGGGGCGGCACGTCCTTCATGATGTCGATCTCGCCCGCCAGGAGTGCCGCCAGCCGCGCGCTGAACTCGGGGATGAAGCGGAAGGTGACGCGGTTCAGGTCGGGCGCGCCTTGCCAGTAGTCGGGGTTCCGCTCGAGGACCAGCCGCTCGTCGCGCACCCACTGGACGAACTTGAAGGGCCCGGTGCCGGTGGGCCTGGCGATCAGCGCCTGGACGCCCTGCTCCTTCAGCATCTTGGGGGGCATCGGCAGGAAGTCCGTGGCCGCCATCCGGTCGATGAGGCCCGGGCAGGGCTTCTCGGTGATGAAGCGCACCGTCAGGGTGTGTGCGTGTTCAAGGCCCAAGCGTCTCGCCCCGGCAGCCTGCGTCACGTAGCGGATCATCCTCGGGGCGGCGCGGTCTGATGGCGATGTCGGTTCCCGAGGTCACGGGGGGGATCTTACACCGGGGCGATCGCCCACGAGCCAATCATGAGTCGATTGACAAAGACGTCATGAGTCGGTAGCCTCCGAGATCATGGCACGGCCACTACAGGTCTATCTGGACGAGGCCGACCTCGAGCGGCTCGAGCGGTGGGCCCGGGCTCGCGGTTGGACCAAGTCGCAGGCCGTCCGCGTCGCGGTGCGCGCGCTCACCCGCCCGCGGCAGGACGAACCTCTCCTCCACGCCAGCGGGATGATCGACGGCCTGCCTCCGGACGTGAGCGAGCAGGTGGATCGTTACCTCGAGGAGACCTTCGTTGCCGAGAAGGCATCGCCGTACCGGGTCCGCCGCCGCCGGCCGCCTGTTCGTCGATAGCAGCGGCTGGATCGCGCTGGTCAGCGCGCGAGACCAGCACCATGCCGAGGCCCACGAGCGATTCGAAGCGGCCGCGGCCCAGCGCCGGCGGCTCATCACGACCAACCTCGTCCTGGCCGAGACTCATCGCCTCCTCCTCTTCCGGGCAGGCCCGCAGGCCGCCCGCCGCGTCCTCGATCGGCTGGAGGCCAGTACGCTCCTCACCATCGAGTTCGCCACGGCCGCCCATCACCGGGCCGCGCTCGCGTGGCTGGACCGTCTGCCCGATCAGCGGATCAGCTACACCGACGCGGTGAGCTTCGCCGTGATGGAGGCGACGGCCTGCCCCACGGCCATCGGCTTCGACGGCGACTTCGTCGTGGCCGGATTCTCCCTGTGGCGGCCGGCCGGCTGACGCACGGCGGTCAGACCCGGAACTTGGGGTCCAGGATGTCGCGCAGCCAGTCGCCCACGAGATTGATCCCGGGCGCCGTCAGCGCCAGCGCCGCCCCGGGAAAGGCCGCGAGCCACCACGCCACGTAGAGGAAGTCGCGGCTCTCCGAGAGCATGCTGCCCCACGCGGGCGTGGGCGGCTGCACCCCGAAGCCCAGGAAGGAGATGGCCGCCTCGGCCACGATGAACTGGGAGAACTGCAGGCTCGCCACGATGATGATGGACGGCGCTACGTTTGGCCGAGACGCGACAGCACCCACGCGCGCATGCGGGGCAGTCTCCCCCACGCCGCCGGCGGCCGCACCACGGTTGCGCTCCGCTGTCCCAAGGAGTAGCGTCAGGGAACCCAGTCGGTTCCCGGGCCCGGGGCGAATTGCCTTCGAGGGAGGTGCCGCCATGAAGACGCTGCGCGACATCATGCGCCCTTCGTTCCTCTTCATCGTCCAGAAGAGCGCCACGGTTTCGGAGGCCGTGCGCGCCATGACCGAGCACAACGTGGGCATCGTCGTCGTCCTCGACGGCGACAGGCTGACCGGCGTGTTCTCTGAGCGCGACGTGGTCCGCCGCGTGGTGGAGCGCGGCCTCGACCCGGCGCGCACCCCCGTCGGGGAGGTCATGACCACCGAGCTCGTGGTGGGCGACGCGGACGAGGACTACCAGTCGGCCATGCGCAAGATGGACCAGGCCAACATCCGCCACCTCCCCGTGGTCAGCGAGGGCAGGCTCCTGTCCATGCTCTCCATCCGCGACCTCATGCGGGTGGACCTGGCCGACAAGGGCGAGGAGCTCGAGTACCTGCGCCACTACCTCTTCCAGGTGCCGCCGGAGGTTGCCGCCAGCCGCCCCGTCCGCTAACGCCGGCGCAACGGCGGCCGGGAGGACGCGGAAACAGCTCGCAGGCCGTTTTCAGCGGCCGGCTAGTCGAGGAGGCGGTAGTAGAAGGCCGACGCGTCCAGCGACCCGTCCGCGCTCCGCGCGTAGCCCGGGATCGCGCCGGCCGGGACCCAGCCGAGGGACCGGTAGACCCGCATTCGGACGGGGCGCCGCGTGCGGACACGGCCCTCCTGGGGCTCCCCCGCCCCGAGGGCGCAGGGATCAGGAGCCGATGGCACAGTGGTCGTTGTCCTCGGGCGCGGCGCACCGAGAGCCTGATATCTCACTCCGCGTCGCCCGTCGAGTCGGTGTGACCCTCGATCCGGAGGCGCAGGGTGGGGTTCGCGGACAGCCCCTCGGCGATCAGGCGCAGCTCGCCGAGCGATTCCGGACGGAGGCGGTCACTGCCGGCGTCGAAGTGGATGCGGCGGCTGACGTAGCGCCCAGCGGACTCGATCGCGCGCGGGACGTCCGCGGCCACGAGGAGCGCAGCCTGAGGCTGTGGGTTCGGGGGCGGGGGAATCGGGGCCCCCCGCGGAGCGTAGGGGTCGGAGGCCGGAGGGGGCGTCGAGACCTCGCGCGCCGGTCGCGCTTCCCCCGTGCGGGGGCGCATCGCGGCCTCGAAGCGCTCAGGATTGCGCCGGCCCCCACCGGCCTCCTTCTGGAGCAGCGTGTCCTGCTCGTCCCGCCGCTCCCGGGCGCCCGGGTGGGTGGAGAAGAAGGTCTGGAGGCCCGACTCGCTGCCGCCGCGATCGATGAGGCCGGTGAGGAAGTCGCGCAGGCCGGCGGGGTCGTAGCCCGCGCGCGCCGCGTACCGGGCGCCGGCGCGGTCGGCCTCGGCCTCCTGCTCGCGGCTATAGCCCTTGAGGATGACGGTCTCAGTGAAGAAATCGGCGGTGGAGGAGATGGCGCCCCGGAAGGCGGCAGCCCTGGTGTGGGCGACGCCCTCGCGCACGGCGAACATGGCCAGGTCCTTCTGCTTCTCCGCCTTGATGGCCTTGACGCCGTGGTAGAGCGCGATGTGGGCGATCTCGTGGCCGAGGACGCCGGCCAGCACGGCCTCGTCGCGGATGAGGCGGAGTGCGCCGCGCGTGATGAACACGAAGCCCCCGGGGGTGGCGAAGGCGTTGACCTCCTCGGTGTCGAGCACCGCGAAGTAGTACTGGATGTCCGGCCGCTCGGAGTGGAGCGCCACGGCCTGCCCCACGAGGGCGACGTAGCGCATGAGCGCCGCATCCCGCCGCACCGGGTAACGCTTGCCCACGGCGGCGGTGACCGCCCGGCCCAGCTCGATCTCCTGCCCCTCCTCGATATCGGCGAGGGCTCCCGCGATCTTGGGCGCCGCGACCGCGGTCAGGCGCGCTGCCTCGAAGGCTCTCCCGGCGCCGCCCGGGAGCCCGATCTGCACGTTCTCGGCGATGCCGGCCACGGTCTCGCAACCGGTGGCGAGGCCGGCGGCCAGCGCGAGCGCCGCGATGCGCGCCCCGGCCCTCATCGCCCGCCTCCGGGGAGGACAAGACCGCCGTCGCGGACGAACTCCTCGATCTCGGACGCCGGGGGCTGGCTGGACTCGATGAAGGTCACCACGCCGTAGTCATAGCCGCGCTCACGGGCGTAGACCTGGGCATAGACACCCTTGGCCCCCGCCGAGGCCGCCGTCGCGGAGGTCGAGGCATCGCTCGGCGCCAGCTTGAGGAAGTCGGACGCCCCCGGCTCCACGGCCTTGGCCGACAGCGCGGCCTCGAAGACCCAGCCCTTCCGGCCCCGGGGCGTCTGAACCTGTTGCCAGCGCGCCTCGCTGCCCAGGACGTCGACCTTCTCCCCCTTGAGCACCGTGTCGACGATCTCATAGAAAGAGCCGCGCCCGGTCCGGACATCGGCCTTGGTTCGCTCCACCCACCGCGGGGATCCCTGCGCCACCGCCATGGCGGCGGCCCCGCCGACCAGGAGCACACCGATCACGAGGACTCTTGCTCTCATGGCTCCCTCCGTCCCTTCATTTCTCGGTCAGCACATGCTCGCCCCGCCACTCGTTCGGCGGCGGACTCGCCAGGAACGCGAGGCACCGGTCCCGCATCTCCCGGGCCGGGCCGTCGTCGGGGTTGGCAGCCAGCGCCGCCTCGAAGCGCTTCGCCGCCTCGCCGAAGGCCCTCAGGCGGTAGGCCCCCAACCCCTGGGTGTAATGCTCGCACGCTTCCGTGAGGTCGGCACCGGGCCGGGCCGGCAGGATCTCGAACACGGGAACCGCCTCCGAACGACCCGTGACCTGGAGCCGGTCCAGCTCACGCGCCTCGACGGCGCCCGCGGCGGCCGCCACCGTGTCGCCCGCCACGAGGCTCAGCACGTCGTAGACCTTGGCCGCGCCCTCGAGCCGCGAGGCCAGGTTGACGGTATCTCCCATCACCGTGTAGTTGAACTTCGTCTGCGACCCCACGTTGCCGACCAGGCCCGGGCCCGTCGCGAGGCCCACCCGCATCGAGATGGGCGGCAGCCCGCGCGCCGACCAGCGGTTGCTCAGGCGCGCAACGGCCTCGAGCAGGTCGCGCGCCGCCCGGCACGCGCGGGCGGCATGGTCGGGCTGGGTCACCGGCGCGTTCCAGAACGCCATCACGGCATCGCCGATGAACTTGTCCACGGTCCCGCCCTGGCTCTGGATCGCGCCGGTCACCTCGGTGAAGCACTCGTTCATCAGCTCGACCAGCCGCGGCGGATCGAGCCGCTCCCCCAGCGCCGTGAAGCCCGCGACGTCCGCGAACATGACGGTCAGCTCGCGGGTCTCCCCGCCCAAGGCCAGCCTGCCCGGCTGCGAGACCAGGGCCTCGACCACCTCGGGCGCCAGGTAGCGCGAGAAGGCCGAACGGAGGAAGCGTCGCTCGCGGCCTTCGGTGAGGTGGCCATAGCCCGAGGCGCCGACATAGGCAAGCCCCACCGCCAGGGCCGGGGCCACGAGGTCGAGCCAGATCCCTTGGGCGTCGAAGGCCGCCAGGACCGCCGCCGTGTAGAGGAGGCCGGGTCCGAGCGCGGCCACGGCGCCCGCCCGGAGTGACTGCGTCATGGCCACGAGCAGGCCCCCGAGGCCGGCCAGCGCCAGGAGGGTCGCGATGCGAAACCGCCAGGGGGGCCGGCGCAGGGCATCGCCGTGGAGCAGGTTGTCGAGCGCGGTGGCGTGGATGAGGTAGGCGGGCAGCAGGCCCCCGATGGAGGTCGCCCGCAGGTCCAGGAGTCCCGCGGCGGTGGCGCCCACCACGACCACCTTGTCCCGGAACACGGCGGGCGGGACCAGGGGCGTCGGGTGGCCGAGGGCATACCGTCGCGCGGCGTCGAGGACGGTGGCGAAGGAGAACTGCCGGTAGGTGCCCTCGCCGCCGTGGAAGCGGAGGAGCATGCGGCCGTCCTCGTCGAGGGGCATGCTCCGGCCTCCGACGGCGAACCCCTGCCCCGCGGGGCGGCCGGGGGCCACGTCGATGGTCTGGCCGAGGACGGCGGCCAGGGCCACCGGCATGGACCACAGCTCCACGGCCTCCGGGCTGTCGAGGGGCGCGTAGATGGCCGCCGGGCGGAGGCCGCGATACGTGCCGTCGTCATCGGGCTCGAAGCCGATCCAGCCGAGGCCGCGCGCCGTCTGGAGCAGCGGCCCGACCGGCAGCGTCGCCTTGTTGAACGTCTCGCGGCCGGCGGCGCCCACGGGCCGCGTGAATCGTCCGGACCGGAGCGCCTCCGGCCAGTCCCGGTCAGCATGGATCACGCCCGTCCGGGCTGACTCCCGCGTGAGCGTGACGGCGTGGACCACCGGGCCTTCCGCGGTGGCCCGCGCCAGTTCCAGGTCGTCCTCCGCGACGCCGAGCTGGGTGTAGATACTGGTCTCGCTGAAGATGAGGTCAACCCCCACCGCCCGGACGCCGGAATCGATCAGGTAGCGAAGCACGATGGCGTGGTAGTCGCGCGGCCAGGGCCAGCCCTGCTCGAGGCCGCCATCCTCGCGGCGAGCGGCGATGACGTCGAGGGAGGTCTGGTCGACGACGACGGCGACGATGCCCGCATCAGCGCGGCCGGGATGCGCGAAGGCCCGGATCCTCGCGTCGAGGGTCTTCCGCTCCCAGGTGTCGAGGAGGGGGAGGTGGGCCGCGGCCGCCGCCACTAGGCCGGCGGCCACGCCGAGGAGGACGCCCCGGAGCGCACGCCGGGCGCGGAGGGCGAGACCACCGGCGGGCAGGAACACGATCGCGGCTTCCCCGTCCCCGCGGCCGAGCCCATAGGAGACATTAACGCCAGTTCGCATCACGCGGCCCCATGCAGCGGGCATCCAGGACCCCCTGAAAGACCCCAGCGTCGCCGAGCCGCCGGCCCCGGACGCCCTCCCTGGAGCCGAGACCGCCCGGCTCTGATCCGGGGCCTGCGGCGATCCTGCTCCCGGGACAGGGGCGTCGTCAAGGGCCGCGTGCCGAAACCGGCCAGGGCGGCTCCGCTGATAGCAGCGGCCGGCGTCTTGGAGCGTGCGTCGCCGCGCCACGGCGGCGCAGGCGCGCGAGCAGTCTCGTTGCCCGCGGTCGCAGACCCGACACAGGACACACTGCTGGCGACACTCCAGTCGGGCGCAGATGATCAATCGCAGCGAGTCCACGCGCTCCCGCGCTCAGGACGCGGGGGCTGGTCTTCAATCCCTTGCACCTCCAGAGGTGCAAGGGATTGGGAGGCTAAGGTCTTGCCAACATTTACGAATGCGGTTAACTAAGTGGCATTGAGGCTAGTGCCGGAACTCCTGGTCGAGGATCTCCGTGATGAAGCGGTCGAGCGACACGGGGTAGAAGCGGACGTTGGGCGACAGGATGACCCCCGTGTTGATGACTTCCCGCTGCGTCAGCTCGTCGAGCGCGCGCTCGATCTGGGCCTGCGGGTCCCGGTCCCACCGCTGGATGGAGAGGTCCTCGCTCTCGAGCGTGACCTGGTGCCGCGAGGAGTACATGAAGGAGAAGACCCGCGCCACCAGCGCCCGGTCCATCACCTCCGACTCCTTGAAGAGATCCCCGTAGGTCTGCCCGGCGCGCCCGGGCGCGAGCACCAGCCGCGGGGAGACCTTGATCTTCCCGCGGATCTCCACCGAGCGCGCCGGCCGGTCCTCCTGGGGCCCTACCAGGATATAGGGCAGCACGTGGTAGCCGGCGATGATGCCGGTCACGGGCTTCCGCACGATGTCCGTCGTCTCGAAGAGGTGCTTGACGAATTCGGGGTCGAGGCGCTCGTCGAACATTCGACCTACCCGCGGACCACGGAGACTTCCATGCAGTCGGTCCCGAAGTCGTACTCGCGGCTCTCGTAGCGGCCATTGCCGCGAACGTGGGCCAGGTAGCCCTTGACCTCTCGGCGGAAGACCCCGGTGTTGTCGGCCACCACGAGGGCGCCCTTCCGGAGCCGCAGCTCCACGGCCCTCAGGTAGTCGAGGTAGTCCTCCTTCCGGGCGTCGATCAGGAGGAAGTCCACGGGGCCGCGCAGCATGGGCAGCACGCGGAGCGCATCCCCCACGACCACCTTCACGCGGCCCCCGAGCCCCGCCTCCTCGATGTTGCGGGCGGCGAACTTGGCGAGGTAGGCGTTCTGCTCCACGCAGGTGAGCCGCCCGCCGCGCGGCAGGCTGCCGCCCACGAGGATGGCGGAGTAACCGAAGAGCGTGCCGACCTCGACGCCGCGACGGGGCTCGTATCTGGCCAGGAGCCGGCGGAGGACGCGTCCTTTCTCCTTGCCGATGACGGGGATGTGCCACGCGCTGACCGCGCGGTCCATCAGGCGCAGCATGCGCAGCGCGGCCTTGGTCACGAAGCACCCAGCGCGGCAACGCGCGCCTGGACGCCGTCGGGCAGGGGATAGCGCCGGTCCCACTTTCCGGCCTTGACGATCTGGCCCGGCAGCGGGCGCCCCACGATCTCCTGCACGCGCTTCGAGGTCGCGATGAGGGCGTCGAGATCCACGCCCGTGCCGACGCCCATGGCGTGCAGGCAGTGGATCAGGTCCTCGGTGCAGACATTGCCCGAGGCGCCCGGGGCGAAGGGACAGCCGCCGAGCCCTCCGATCGAGGCGTCGAGCTGGGTCACGCCCATCTCCATGGCGGCGAGGACGTTCGGGATGGCCATGGCGCGCGTGTCGTGGGTGTGAAGCGTCCACTCGATCCCTGGAAAGCGAGGCATCAGCCGCTCGAGCACCCGCGCCACCTGGGCCGGGTTGGCCATGCCGGTGGTGTCGGCGAGCCCGATGCCCGTTGCGCCCAGATCCACCAGCCGCGCCACCACGGACTCGAGCCGGTCCACCGGCACCTCGCCCTCGAAGGGGCAGCCGAAGGCACACGAGATGCCGGCCGCGATCGCCACGCGGGACCGCCGGGCCACCTCGACCACGGCGCGGAGCTTCACCATGGACTCGGCGATGGTCATGTTCACGTTGGCGAGGTTGTGGCTCTCGCTGGCCGAGATCACGGTGTGGATCTCGTCCACCCGCGCGTCCACCGCCCGCACCGCGCCCTTGTCGTTCGGCACCAGGGCCGAGTACACGGTGCCGGGGCGGCGCGCGATCCTCGCCATCACCTCCTCGGCGTCCCGGAGCTGGGGGACGGCCTTGGGAGAGACGAAGGACGTCACCTCGATCCGGGGCATTCCGGTGGCCGAGAGGCGGTCCACCACCTCGATCTTCTGCACCGTCGGGATGAAGGCGGGCTCGATCTGGAACCCGTCCCGTGTCCCCACCTCGCAGATCGTCACGCGCTTTGCGAGCTTCATGGGGTGTGTTCCTCAGTACGAGCGCGGCATGCCGAGCACGTGCTCGCCGACGAAGGCCATGATCAGGTTGTTGTTGATGGGCGCCGCCCGGTAGAGGCGCGACTCGCGGAACTTGCGCTCGATGTCGTACTCCTCGGCGAAGCCGTACCCCCCGTGGCAGTCGATGCAGGCGTCCCCGGCCTGCAGGGCCGCCTCGGAGGCCAGGTACTTGGCCATGTTGGCCTCGGCGCCGCAGGGGATGCTCGCATCGAAGAGCCGCGCCGCCTTGGTGCGCATGAGGTCGGCGGCCTCCACCGCCATGTGGGCCCGCGCGATGGGGAACTGCACGCCCTGGTTGGCGCCGATGGGCTTGCCGAAGATCACGCGCTGGCTCGCGTAGGCCACAGCCTTCTCGATGAACCAGCGCGCGTCGCCCAGCGAGTCGGAGGCGACGAGGATGCGCTCGGCGTTCATGCCGTCGAGGATATAGGAGAAGCCCTTGCCCTCCTGCCCGACGAGGCTGTCGGCGGGGATCTCCATGTTGTCGAAGAACAGCGCGTTGGTGGAGTGGTTCATCATCATGCGCAGCGGCCGCACCTCGAGCCCCTTGAGGCTGCGGATGTCCACGAGGAAGACGCTCAGCCCGTCCGTCTTCCGCTTCAGCTGGTCCACCGGCGTGGTGCGCGCGAGCAGGAGCATCAGGTCGGACTGGAGCACGCGGGAGATGAACATCTTCTGCCCGTTGACCACGTAGCGATCGCCCCGGCGGACGGCCGTGGTCTGCAGCTTCGTCGTGTCCGATCCCGCGTTGGGCTCGGTGACGCCGAAGGCTTGCAGTCTCAGCTCGCCCGTGGCGAGCTTGGGCAGGTACTGCCGCTTCTGCGCATCGGAGCCGTGGCGGAGCACCGTGCCCATGATGTACATCTGCGCGTGGCAGGCGCCGGCGTTGCCGCCCGAGCGGTTGATCTCCTCCAGGATGAGCGCCGCCTCCATGATCCCGAGCCCCGCGCCGCCGTACTCGTGGGGGATCAGGACCGCCAGGTAGCCGGCTTTGGTCAGCTCGGTGACGAAGGCGTCGGGGTACTCGCGGCGCGTGTCGAGGTCCCGCCAGTACTGCGGCGGGTACTGCTTGCAGAGCTCGTACACGGCGGCCTTGAGGGCCTTCTGCTCGTCGGTCAGGGCGAATGACATGTCGGCCATGGTGTGTCTCCTAGCGGCCCTGGAAGCGAGGCTTTCGCTTCTCGTTGAATGCGCGGACACCCTCGAGGCGGTCTTCCGTCGTGACGGTGTTGTTGTAGGCCTCGATGGAGAGCGTGAGGCCCGTCCAGAGGTCGGTCTCGCTCCCCCAGGCGATGGCCTTCTTGGCCTGGCGCACGGCCACGGGGCCGTTCTCGGCGATGGTGGCGGCGATCTCCAGCGCCTTGGCCCGCGCCTGGCCCTTCGGCACCAGGTGGTTCACCAGGCCGATGGCCTTCGCCTCCTGCGCCGGCACCCGCCGTCCCGTGAAGATCATCTCCCTGGCCAGCGGGCCGCCCACGATGCGGGGCAGGTACTGGGTGCCGCCCACGCCCGGGAAGATCCCGCGCGTCACCTCCGGCACGGCGAAGACCGCCGTCTCGCCGGCGACGATGAAGTCGGAGGCCGTGGCCAGCTCGCAGCCGCCCCCCAGCGCGAAGCCCTCCACGGCGGCGATCACCGGCACGGGGCAGCGCAGCACGCGGAAGGTGGCCTCCTCGAAGATCTGGTGCTGGGCGCGCCAGGTCTCGTCCGTCATGCCCTCGCGCTCCTTGAGGTCGCCGCCCACGGAGAAGGCCCTGTCGCCCGCGCCCGTGAAGACCACCGCGCGCATGGTGCGGTCCCACTGAAAGCCCTCGAAGCAGCGCAGGAGATCCTCGCCCATGGCCGTGTTCATGGCGTTCAGCGCCTCGGGCCGGCAGAGCTCCACCGTGGCCACGAAGCCGTCGGCCGAGCGGGTGACGTTGAGCGTCCTATAGTCCGATGACATGGTGGTCCGCGAGCCTCCTGATGGTGTCGGGATCGTAGCCGAGCTCGCCCAGGACCTCGGCCGAGTGCTCGCCGAGCAGCGGCGGCACGCGCGTGACGGGCGGGCGTTCGCCGTTCCACCTGATGGGCAGCCCCACGGCGCGGTAGCCGGGTAACCGCGGGTGCTTGGCGGGGATGAGCATGCCGCTGGCCTCGGTCTGGGCCTCCGCCGCCACCTGGTCCACCCGGAGGATCGGCGCCGAGGGGACGCCGGCTTTGGCGAGCCGCGCCAGGAGGTCCTCGGCCGGCAGCGCGCGGGTCAGGGCAGAGAGCGCCTCGATGAGCGCGCCGCGGTGCTCCACGCGCTTCGGGTTGCCCGCGAAGCGCGGATCTCGCGCCAGGGCGGGAGCGTCGAGCGCCTCGCAGGCCTTGGCGAAGAGCACATCCGACCCGGCGGCGATCATCACCCAGGCGTCCCGGGCGGGGAAGGCCTCGTAGGGCGCGATCATGGCCGTGCCGGAGCCCTGGGGGGTCGGCACCTCGCCCGTGGCCAGGTAGAGATTCGTCTGGAACACGGTCCACGCCAGCGCCGTGTCGAAGAGCGCCGTTGTCACCTCGACGCCCCGGCCCGTCCGGTCGCGCTCGCGGAGCGCGGCGAGGATCGCCGTCGCCGCCCACATCCCCGTCCCCATGTCCACGAGGGACACGGGGACGCGCGCCGGCGGCTGCCCCGGATGGCCGGTGATGGACATGATGCCGGAGTAGGCCTGCATGAGCGGATCGTAGCCGGGGCGGTCGCGATACGGCCCTGCCGGGCCGAAGGCCGCGATGGAGCAGTAGACGAGCCGAGGATTGAGGGCCTGGGCTCGCGCCCAGCCCAGCCCCAGCTCCTCGACGGCGCCGGCGCGGAGCGACTGGACGAAGACGTCCGCGCGGCCCACCAGCCGCTCGAGGATCCCGAGCCCGTCGCGCGCCTTGACGTCCACGGCCAGACTTCGCTTGCCGCGGTTGACGGCCATGAACGTGGCGCTCTCGCTGCCCCAGTAGGGCGGCGCCCAGGCCCGGGCGTCGTCACCCCGCCCGATCCGCTCCACCTTCACCACCTCCGCGCCCATGTCCGCCAGGATCTGGGTGCAGTAGGGGCCGGCCACGTTCTGCGTGAGGTCGGCGACGAGGAGACCGGCCAGGGGAGCGTCCATGGGCGCGTCATTATAGCCCGGTCCGGCCCCTCGTCGCAGTGCGACGCTGCGCGGCCGAGGCTACAGGTCGCGGAAGCGCTTGCCCTCCCGCGCCAGACGCTCGAGGAGCGGCGCCGGCTGCCAGAATTCCCCGTGGGCCTTGTGGAAGGCGCAGATGTCGTCGTACACGCGGCCGAGCCCCACGGTGTCGGCGTAGAACATGGGCCCGCCGCGGTAGACGGGGAAGCCGTAGCCGTAGATGTAGATGACGTCGATGTCGCTCGAGCGGATCGCGATGCCCTCCTCGAGGATCTTCGCCCCCTCGTTGATCAGCGGGTACATGCAGCGCTTCAGGATCTCCTGGTTGCTGATCTGGCGCCGCTCGAAGCCCTGCTCCCTGGATGTCCTGATGATGAGCGCCTCGATCTCCGGGTCGGGGACGGGGTTGCGGCTGCCCTTCTCGTAGCGGTACCAGCCGGCGCCGGTCTTCTGGCCGAAGCGGCCCATCTCGCAGATCCGGTCGCCGATGGGCGAGTAGCGCAGGTGCTTCGGGCGCGTCGCGGCCTTGCCCTT
>Ga0154317_1163_pt3 | contig 48980 bp, 46 predicted proteins | sample RifGroA2_FD_105611 | JGI IMG/M metagenome (GOLD analysis project Ga0154317, IMG submission 105611) | Candidatus Rokubacteria bacterium GWA2_70_23 | reverse complement strand
CCCAGGCCGGCTACCCGAACGGCGTGGACATCACCCTGCACAGCGCGTTCGTGGAGTTCCGGCCCGTCTTCGAGGCGATCACCCAGATGCTCACCGAGGTGGGGATCCGCACCAACGCGAAGGTGTGGGACCCGGGCCCGGCGTGGAACAAGGTCCTCCAGGGCGAGGGCAAGGCCACCAACGGCTACTACGGGAGCTGGGGCAACTACTCGGTCTTCGACGCCGACGCCGTGCTCCACCCGCTCTATCACACCGAGCCGGGGAGCTGGATCGGCAAGTGGTACACGCGCGTCGAGGGACTCGATGGGCTCATCGACGAGGCCCGCTCCACCGTGGACCAGGCGAGGCGCAAGCGCACCTACTCGCGAATCCAGAACCTGATCCGCGAGGAGGCCCCGGCGATCTTCCTCTGGACCCAGTACGACACGCTCGCGATCTCCCGCAAGGTCGAGTACGCGGCGCGCGGGGACGAGTGGCTCTGGCTCTTTGACGCCAAGCCCAAGCGCTAGCAGCAGGCGGGCGGGCGCGCCGGCGATGCCCCGATGCTGACCGTGGTCGTCCGCCGGCTCGTCCGCCTGCTCGTGGTGCTGGCGGGGGTGTCGCTGGTCACCTTCGCGATCCTCCACGTGAGCGGCGACCCGGTGTCCCTGATGATGTCGGAGGCGCCCGAGGCCGACCGCGCCGTGCTCCGCCAGGCCATGGGCTTCAACGACCCCCTGCCGCTCCAGTTCGCGCGCTTCCTGCGCAACACCGCGCGCGGCGACTTCGGCCAGTCTTTCTTCTACCGGGAGCCGGCGCTGCCGCTCGTCCTCGCGCGCATGCCGACCACGCTGCTGCTCACCGTGCTCGCCATGCTCCTCGCCCTGGGCGTCGCCCTGCCCGTCGGCATCTACGGCGCCGTGAGGCGCAACTCCCTCCTCGACCACGGCGCCACGCTCGTCGTCTTCCTTGGCCAGTCCATGCCCGTGTTCTGGACGGGAATCATGCTGATGTTGCTCTTCGCCGTGCAGTGGCGGCTGCTCCCCGTGTCCGGCTGGGATAGCTGGGCCTCGCTCGTCCTGCCCGCCTTCACGCTCGGCACCTTCTCAGCCCCGCTCCTCATGCGCATCGTCCGCTCGAGCATGCTGGAAGTCATCAACCTCGACTATGTGCGGACAGCACGCGCCAAGGGTGTCACCGAGTGGTTCGTCATCTGCCGGCACGCCCTCGTCAATGCCGCGCTGCCGCTGGTCACCGTGGCGGGGCTCCAGTTCGGGCTCTTGCTCGGGGGCGCCGTCATCACCGAGACCGTCTTCGCCGTGCCCGGCGTCGGCCGGCTCATCGTCGGCGCGATCCGCCAGCTCGACTTCCCGATCGTCCAGGCAGGCGTCTTCCTCCTCGCGCTAATCGTGGTCGTCGTCAACTTCACGGTGGACATGCTGTACATCTATCTGAACCCTCAGATCCGGGTGCGCTGACCGCCATGGTCATCGCGACCCACCCGGCCGCCGAGCCCGCCCTCGCCGCTGGCCCCGCCCGCGCGGTCGAGCGCTCGCGCGTGCAGCGCAAGCTCGTCCGGAGTCCGGTGGCCCTCGCGGGGGCGCTGGTTCTCCTCGTCGTCATCGGCGCCGCCGTCTTCGCCCCCTACGTGGCCCCGCACCAGCCCACGCGGCAGAACCTCATCCGGCGCTTCACGCCGCCCGTCTGGGCCAAGGGCGGCAACCCCGCCTATCTCCTCGGCACCGATCAGGTGGGCCGCGACATCCTGAGCCGCATGATCCACGGCGCGCGGGTCTCGCTGATCGTGGGCACCGCGGCCGTGGTGGTGAGCCTCCTCGTGGGCGTCACGCTCGGCCTCTTGAGCGGGTTCACGGGCGGGCGGGTGGACACCGTCATCATGACGATCGTGGACGTCACGCTGTCCTTCCCCCAGCTCCTCCTGGCGCTCGCCTTCGTCGCCGCGCTCGGCCCGAGCCTCGTGACCATCATCGTCGTCCTCGGGCTCACCGGCTGGGAGCGCTACACGCGCGTCGTCCGGGCGGAGGTGCTCGCGCTCAGGGAGAAGGACTTCGTCGAGGCTGCGCGCGCGATGGGCGTGGGCTGGCTGCGGATGCTCTTCCGCCACCTGCTGCCCAACACCTTCTCGTCGATCATCGTCATGTCCACGCTCCAGGTCGCCCAGGCCATCCTCCAGGAGGCGGCGCTCTCCTTCCTCGGCGTGGGCACGGGCAGCGCCTATCCGACCTGGGGCCAGATGATCGCGCTGGGCCGCGACTTCGTGAGCGTGGCGTGGTGGCTCCCCACCTTCCCCGGGCTCGCCATCCTGCTCACCGTGCTCGCCATCAACATGGTGGGCGACCGCCTCCGCGACGCCCTCGACCCGCGCGTCACCTGAGAGAGGTGTTTGCAACTCCCTCACTCCGCCTGCGGAACCACGCAGCGCCGCCAGCGGAAGCGAAACCGGCACGCGGCTCACTGTACGTGAGGCAGACTAGCCCGCTCCATTCGCGAACGCGTCTTCAGCGTCCTGGGCGCCCCCTCACCCTGCCCCTCTCCCCCTCCGGGGGCGAGGGCACCGCGAGGACCCCCTCTCCCTCTGGAGGGAGAGGGCCGGGGTGAGGGTAGGGCGTCCGTTCACGCGTGAGGCAGGCTAGGCGGGGGGCGGGGCCAGGGCGCTCCCCGAGGGCGCGCGCTTGCGCTCGGCGCGCCGGATCTCTTCCTGGAGCCGGTAGCCTGCGGCCACGCGGTCCCAGGTCGTCGCCGTCACGCCCCGCTGGCGCAGCAGGTACTTCTGCAGCTTGTTGCTGGGTGTACGCGGCAGCTCGGGGATGACGTCCAGGTAGCGCGGGACAGCGAAGTACGGGAGCCGCTCCTCGCACCAGGCGAGAAACTCCTCGGGCACGAAGCGGGCCCCCTCGCGGAGCACCACGCAGAGCTTGATCTCATCCTCGCCCCCGACGAACTCGGAGGGCACTCCCACGGCGGCGCACTCCGCCACCGCCACGTGCTCGGCCACCACCTTCTCGACGTCGTAGGAGGAGATGTTCACGGCGCGGCGGCGGATGACGTCCCGCAGGCGGTCCACGAAGTAGTAGTAGCCGTCGGCGTCGCGCTTGAGGGCGTCCCCCGTGTGGTACCAGACGTTCCGGAGCGCCTCGAGCGTCTTGTCGGGCATCCGCCAGTATCCCTGGCTGAAGGCCCAGGGTGCCCGGGGCCGCACCAGCAATTCCCCGCTCTGGCCCGGCGCCACTTCCTCGTCAGTCTCGGGATCGGCGATCCGCAGATCGTACCACTCCGATACCGCCTTCCCGCACGAGCCCGGGCGCACCTCGTCCCACGGCATCATGGTCACGACGCCGATCTCGGTCATCCCGTAGTATTCGAGGACACGGCCGATCCCGAACCGGCGCTTGAAGTCCTCGACGATGGCGGCGGGCGCGGGCTGGCCCAGGACCACACGCAGGCGGTGGTCGCGGTCGCCCTCGCGGGGCGACTGGCGGAAGATGAAGTCCATCATCACGCCCAGGAGGTTCGTCACGGTGGCGACGGAGGCGCGCACCTGGTCCACCCACTCGCTGGCGCTGAAGCGCGGGCAGATCACCGCCCGCCCGCCGCGGAGAAGCGCGGGGTACACCTGCATGATGGGAGCGTTGCCGTGGTAGAGCGGCGTGGCGACGAGGTAGGTGTCGTCCTGCGTGAAGCGGGTGAGGTTCGCCGTGGCCTCGCAGAAGAGGGTGCAGTGGGCGTGGGGCAGCATGACGCCCTTGGAGGGGCCCGTGGTCCCCGAGGTGTACATGATGGCGCAGAGGTCGCGGTGGCTCACCTCGACGTCCGGCGGGTCATCCCGGCGCGCCGGCAGCTCCTCGAACGCGACGGTGCGGAGCCGCGTGAACCGGGGCCGGGGCGCCGGCGCCGCGCCCGGCGGCTCCCACGCGACCACCGTCTCGAGGTCCGGGCAGCTGTCCTCGACGGCCGCGAGGCGATCGAGGAACTCGGCGGCGGCCACGAGGAGCCGCCCGCCGGAGTTGGACACCAGGTGCTCGAGGAAGTAGCCCTTGTAGGCGTTGTTGACCGAGACCTCGACGGCCCCGAGGCGGTTGATCGCCCACCAGACCAGCATGAACTCCACGCAGTTGGGGAGCATGACGAGCACGCGGTCGCCCCGGCCGACGCCCTGGGCCGCGAGCCCGTGGGCGAGACGATTGACGAGGCGGTCGGTCTCGGCGTAGGTGAGCGCCGCGCCCCCGAGGGCCTGGATGAAGGGGCGGTCCCCGTGCATCCGCGCGCGGATTTCGAGGATGCGCGGGAAGACCCAGTCCCGCATGTCGGGGAAGGTGAGGGTGAGCGGCGGGTAATCGCCCACGTCACGACACTCCGTCGGCAGCGAGAAGCGCCCCGCCGAGGGCGGCCACGACCATGGGCTCGGGGGGTCGCAGGAGCGCCCCGAGGCTGGCTTCGAGCCGGGCCAGGAGCCCTGCGTCCTTCGCCCCGCCCCCCGCCACGGCGCATGCCCCCGCCGCGGCACGGCCCCGGGCCAGGGCCGCGATCTTCTGGGCCAGCGAGTGGTGGAGGCCGGCCAGGAGGTCTTCGCGCGAGACCCCGCGGGTGAGGAGCGAGATGGCCTCGGTCTCGGCGAAGACGGCGCAGCCCGCCGAGTAGTCGGCGGGCCGGGTCGCGCGGAGCGAGAGCGCGCCCAGCTCGGCCACCTCGAGTCCCAGGAGGTGAGCGACGACCTCGAGGATCCTGGCGCTGCCCGCCGCGCATTGGCCGCTCACGGAGAAGTCCTTGACGATGCCCGGTGCGGCCAGGCGGATCACCCGTGTCCCGTGGGCGCCGATGTCGATGACCTGGCCCGCCTCGGGACAGAGGAGCGCCATGCCCCGCGCGAGACAGGAGACCTCGCTCAGCGCCCTTGCCCCGCAGAGGGAGGCGGCGCCGAGCCCGGTGGCGACAAGCCCCGCGAGATCGCCGCGGCCGAGCCCGAGCCGGTCGAGCGCGCGCCCGAGCGCCTGCCCCCCGGCGGAGGCGTAACTGCCTTCCGAGGGGACCACAGCGAAGGCGACGCGGTCGCCGAGGAACACCGCCGCCTTGGTGAAGAGCGCTCCCACGTCCACCCCCGCCGTGGGCGCGGCGGCGGCGATCGCGGCTCCGGGGAGCCGGAAGTCGCCGTCGAAGGCCTGGGGGCGCGAGCGCGCGCGGGTGAGCGAGGCTGGCAGTCCGGAGCCAGCGTCCGGGGCCAGCGCCACTGAGGTGGCCACGCGGATTGCCCCTCCCGCGGCGAGGCTGACGCGCCCGGCCGGCACCTCGCCTCGCTCGACGGCCTCGCGGGCCAGGAGCGCGGCGCCGAGCGCGCCCGTGAACATGGGCTCGGGCGGGGTGACCACCGGGGTCCCGAGGCGCTCCTCGAGGGCGCGGACCAGGGCCGGGTTGAGGGCGCAGCCTCCGGTAAGGATGACCTGGCGCTCGATCCCGAGCCGGCGAACCATCACGAGAATCCGGCTCGCCAGTGCCGCGTGAAGCCCCGCCAGGACATCCTCGACGGGGACGCCTGCGGCCAGGTGCTGCGCCACCTCCTGCTCCGCGAAGACCGTGCAGACGCTCGACACGCTCACCGGCGAGCCCGCGCCGAGGCCCCGCGTCCCCAGCTCGTCGAGGGGCAGGCCCAGCGAGGCCGCCATCACTTCCAGGAAGCGCCCGGTGCCGGCCGCGCACTTGTCGTTCATCGCGAAGTTCACGACCTTGCCCTGCGGGCCGAGCTTGATCCCCTTGGCGTCCTGGCCGCCGACGTCGATGACGGTCCGGGCTGCGGGGAAGAGCTCGCGGACCCCGCGGGCGTGGCAAGTGATCTCGGTGATCTCGCGGCTGGCGAAGGGGAGCCGCCGCCGGCCGTAGCCCGTGGCCACGACGCAGGCGAGGTCGTCCGGCGACCGCCCCGCGCGCCCGAGCGCCTCGGCCAGGAGTCGTTGCGCCGCCCCGACATAGTCCACCTGGGTGCGGTCGATCACCGAGGCGAGGAAGTCGCCGTTGTGGACCACCACCTTGGTCAAGGTGGAGCCCACGTCCACCCCGGCGACGCAGAGACCGGCCGGGGCGCTCACGATGCCCGGGCGCGCTCCCGCCGGCCCGCGGCGATGGCCTCGAGGAAGCCCTGGATCTGCCCCATGATGATGGTGTCGGCCCAGCTCCGCGGGTCGGCCATGTCGCTCTCGAAGATGAGCGAGGGGATGCCCTCCTCCTCGAGCTGGTTCTTGATGTGAATCTGCCCCCAGCTCACGGCGCGGCAGGAGCGTGTGCGGTGCATGACGGCTCCGTCGAGGCGGTAGTCGTGCACCCACTGGCGGATCAGCCTGGTCCCCGGCTGCGAGAAGCCCGAGGGGCTCAGGTTCTCGGGGATCACCTCGGCGCCCCACCGGGTGATCCACACCGCCCGCTTCCAGGTCCGGTCCACCAGAGCCTCGAGCGGATCCGAGAGGTCGATCTCCACCGGCGCCCCCACGTAGTACGAGGTCTCCGCGGGGAACACGGCCCCCAGCTCGCCCAGCGAGTTGAAGAAGCCCAGGTTGTACCAGGGCGGGATCCCCATCCAGAGGAGCCGGAAGCGCTCGTCGGGGATCACGCCGACTCCCCGGGCCACGCGGTCGCGCACCTCGTCCCGGAGGCAGCGGAAGTACTCCACGGCATCCCGCTCCCCGAGCATGAAGAGGAGCGGGACCACGCCGCCCGTGAAGAAGTCCTCCGAGCCCATGGGGCAGGGCACGGCGCGACGGAGAGACTGGATCTCCCAGAGGAGCGCGATCGTCTCCTGGGCATTGCCGAGGGCCGCGCGGAGGCGCTCCGTGTCCATGGGGCGGCCCAGCGTCCGCTCGAGGAAGGCCACCTGCTCGTGGAGGGTCTCGCTCAGGATCTCCTTGTAGTGGGCCTCGATGCGCGGGTCGTCCACATGGCTGTCGTGGGGCGGGCTCATGGGGTCGATGTGAAAGACCGGCAGCGGCAGGTACTGCGAGGAGAGCGACTGGAACCACTTGATCCGCGGATCGCAGAGGGCGCCCGAGCCCAGGAGCATGGTGGCCGTCCCCAGGCCGCCGCGCGGGGCTTCGGGTGGGACCTGCCCGAGCTCCAGCAGGCGGCTCACATAGCCGATGCTGTTGCGCACATAGGAGCAGAGGTCCTGGGAGTAGCCTTCGCCCTCGGCGCGCTCGCAGAGCTCCGCGGCCACCCCTCGCGCGGCGCAGACCGTGCCGAAGTTCTCGGGCCACTCGCAGGAGAGGTCGAAGGCCTGGAGCACCTCTGACGGGACGCCGGCCATGCACCAGGCCAGCGGCGCCCCCTCCCGGCGCCGCTCGGCGCGCTTGTAATAGCTCCCGAGCATCTCCCTCGCCCGGCGCACGGTGTCCAGCGACTTGGTCGCGCGGCGCAGCTCCGTCATGGCGTCCTCCGGGTCGGCGTTCCGCTCACGACAGCATCTCCACGAAGGCCTGGATGCGGGTCCGCATGGACTCGACGTTGGCCAGGGTGTAGTCGTCCTCGAGGACGAGGCTCGCGAGGCCCGCCTGCTCGAGGTGCCGGCGGACCTCCACGAGGTCGAACTTGTGGGGGTCGCAGAAGGACAGGATGTAGAGGATGACCCCCTGGGCGCCGTACTCCCGCGCCGCCTCCACGACGTAATCGAAGCGCGAGAGATCGGTGCCGCGGTAGGTGCGGGGGCACTGGAAGCCGCGGAAGTAGTACTGGACGAACCCGCCCATGGGGTCGGCGCCGTCGGGCACCGTGCCCGCCATGCCCCGGGCCCCGATGCAGGTGTCGTCCATCACCACGCGCGCCGAGCACTCCTCGACGAGGCGGATCAGCGAGACGTCGTCGTTGATGCACCCGTAGAAGAGGAGCCGGGCGCGCTTCACTCCGGGTGCCGCGGCGCGCGCCCTCACCTCCGCCAGCACCTCGCGGAGGAGATCCTCGAACTCGGCCGCCGGGAGCCCCGTGCCCGCGATGAGGACCTCGAGCATCTCGGCCCCCGAGAGGCGGGGCGGGTCGGACTTGCGGAGCGCGTAGAGCTCCCGCGTCAGCTCGCGAGTGCGGTTGTAGCAGGCGATGCTCTCGTGAAGGGCCTCGTCCGAGATGGGGCGACCGGCCAACTGCTCCACCCGCTCCCTGAAGAAGCCGAGCTCCCGGCGGTAGAAGCGCTCGGAGGCCTCGGTGACCGTGTGGGGGACATTGACCATGTGGCTGAATGCCAGCGGCTTGTAGTGCGTCCAGATCCCGTACATGCGCTGGACACTATCGCAGGCATGCGACATCACGAGGCCGTCCAGGAAGTCGTAGCGCCCGGTGACGGCGAGGTCGAAGGTGTTCCTGACGAAGGGGCAGCCATAGGGCTCGACGTACTCATCGGCCCGGGTCACCGGATGGCGGACATCGCCCCGGATGCGGTAGGGCACGAGCCCCGCCGCCTCCAGGATCTCGGGCGGGGCGAAGTAGCAGAGGTAGCCGACAACCTTCCGCCCTTCCGCCTTGAGCTCGCGGGCCCGCTGGTCCCGCCCTTCGTAGAGGGCCCGCGCGCGGGCCAGCCCCCTGAGCGCCATGATGTTCCTCCATTCGGTGGGGCCCGTGGTCTCGGTGAGGACGAGGCCACCATACGCGGGAGGTCGGGGTGAAGGTAATCCCCCGTTTGCGCTAGATTCCTGGGTCAGCCTGCTGGATGGCATGGACCACGATCTCGGAGGAGTAGATGCGCCCGCGCCCGGTCACCTCCTGCCACGTCCACTGAAGGCTCGCGCACCAGGGGCAGCCGTGGGTCGGCGGGAGGAGATCATGTCGTGGCGGGCGGCCGCGCGAAGGCGAGCAGGGCGAGGGCCAGGAGGTTACAGCCGGCCGAGAGCCACCAGGCGAGGCCGTAGCTGCCGGTGTGGTCGTAGATCCAGCCGGCGCCGACGGGACCGGCGGCTGCCACCGGTGCGGCCAGGGCGAAGAGGAGGCCCACCAGGCTGCCCGAGTGCTCGCGGCCGAAGAAGTCGGACACCAGGGCGGGGAAGAGCGTGGAGATCGTGCCGTACGAGAAGCCGAAGAGCACCGCCGCCGCATAGAGCGCCGGCAGCGTCCGCGCGGTCGAGAACCCCGCGAAGGCGACGGCCTGGAGCACGAGCCCGGCGGCCAGCGTCCCCCGCCGCCCGATCCGGTCCGAGAGGCCCCCCATGATGACTCGTCCCGCCACGGCGGCGATGCCGAGCGCGCTCACGAGCGTGGCGGCCCAGAGGGCCGGCACGCCGAGGTCTCTCGCGAAGGGGACCAGGTGCACGAGGGGGACGAAGACCGGGATCCAGGTGGCCGCGAAGACCGCCCACACCATCCAGAAGGCGCCGGTGCGCGCCGCCTCGCTCACCGTGTACCCGCGCGCTGCGCGGCCGCCGCCCGGAGTCGGCGCACCCGGCGGCCTGCCGTCAGGGGCGAGCCCCAGCGCTTCGGGATCGCGGCGCATGACCACGGCCACGAGGTTGAGCGCCACCAGGATGACGCCGCCGAAGATGACGTAGGCCCAGCGCCAGCCCACGGTGGTGACGAGCAGGTGGGCGACCGGCGGCAGCGCGAAGGTGCCGAGGCTGCCGCCGGCCGAGGCGATGCCGACGGCGAGACCGCGCCGGTCGACGAACCAGCGCACGATGGTCGCGGTGCAGGGAACATAGGCCGTGGACATGCCCAGCGCCGCCACGCCGCCATAGAGGACGAAAGGCTGCCAGAGCGCGGTCACCTGGCTCATCGCCATGAGGCCGAGCCCGAGGAAGCCTCCGCCCAGCGCGATCACCGCGCGCGGCCCCAGCCGGTCGGTGAGCCGGCCGGCGAGGACGCCGCAGCCGCTATAGGTGAAGGCGTAGAGCGAGAAGGCGCCGGCCAGGCTCGCGCGGCTCCAGCCGAACTCGTCGAGGAGCGCCGCGAAGAACACGCCGAAGGCGTACTGCGCGCCGTAGGCGAGGAAGAGGACGACGAAGGCCCCTCCGACGACCACCCAGCCGTAGAACAGGGGCCGGGTCACTGGCCCGTGGAGCCGGGCGGAGGCACCGACGGAGTGGGAGCGGAGTTGGGGGCCGGGCCCGGCTCGGGGGCGCTCGACTTGCGGGTGTCCAGGATCGGGGGGACCCCGCCGCCGGCCTCTGTCGGCTCGATCCGGATGATGCCCTTGAGCCGCTCCACCGAGTCGCGGATCCGCTTCGCGGCGTCGAGCATGGGGGCCACCGACTTGCCGTCCTTGGCGCCCTCTCCCGGCCGCTCGGCCATGATCTGCAGATAGCCCATGATGACGGCCAGCGGGTTATTGATCTCATGCGCGGCGGCCCGCGCCAGGAGGGTCGCCGCGCGGAGCTCGCCGGCTTCCCGCTGGACCGTCTCGGCGGCCCGGCGCTCCCCGGCGCTCCGGAAGATCACGATCTCGTAGTGCCGGCCAAGGTGCTCGACCATGCGGCGGGTGCTGTCCACCGGCACGATCTCTCCTGACCGGGTCTGGTAGGGGTCCGCGAAGGCGCGGCTGAAGCCGCGAGCCAGCGTCTCGGCGCGCGCCGCCTCGCGCCTGGCCCGGAGCTCCGGATCCTGGGGCCAGAAGTCGCGCACGTTCCTGCCGATCAGCTCCTCCCTCGGGTAGCCGGAGAGCGCGCAGTCCGTCCGGTTGACGTCGAGGATCGTCCCCGTGTCGGCGTCAACGATGCGGATCGCGTCCGTGGCCTCGTCGAGCATGGCGCGGAAGCGCGCCTGGGTGGCCGCCAGGCGGTGCTGCTCCGTCACGTCGTAGAAGAGCCGCGCGACGATGCCGATGCCGATGCCGAGGGTGACCAGGTAGTCGAGCCACACCTGGCTCCAGAGGGCGAGCCCTCGCGCACCCAGCAGGGAGAAACCCAGCATGGTCACCAGGAAGGTGAGCCCGGCGAGGCTGAGGGCGTGCTGCGGTCCGACTCTTCCGCTGCGCCGCGCCCAGGCGTGGCAGAGCTTGCCCACCATGGCCGTGCCGATCAGCGAGGCGACGCCCGGCCACGCCCCGCTGCCCCCCAGCCAGAGCCGGTAGGCGGCGCCCACGAGCGCCGCCACGAGGCCGGCCGGCCCCCCCTCGAAGAGGGCGATGAGGGCCACCGGCACCGCCCGCGCGTCGATGAAGATCCCCGGCTCCACCTCGATGCGCGCGATCATCATGGCGACCGTGATGCCGCCGAAGGCGACGCCGTTGAGCAGCGCCCGGCGGAGGCGGCTCCTGGGATGGACCGGTGGGAACCACGAGTGCGTGTACGAGTAGAAGAGGAGCCCGGAGATGACGATGCCGATGGCCTCGATCGCGTGATACGGGTTCATGCGCCGCGTCCTCCGGCGCCCCGGCCGTTGGGCCGCGGGAGGAGGTCTCTCAGGAACTTGCCGGTGTAGGAGCCGTCCGTCTGGGCCACCTGCTCCGGGTTGCCCTCGGCGATGATGGCGCCGCCGGCCTCGCCGCCCTCCGGCCCCAGGTCGATCACCCAGTCTGCGGTCTTGATGACGTCGAGGTGGTGCTCGACGACGAGCACGGTGTTGCCGGCATCGACCAAGCGGTTGAGCACCCCGAGCAGCCTCTTCACGTCGTCCAGATGCAGCCCGGTGGTGGGCTCGTCGAGGATGAAGAGGTGGTCGGCGGTACGGCGGGTGCCCAGCTCGGCGGCGATCTTGAGGCGCTGCGCCTCGCCGCCGGAGAGCGTCGTCGCGGGCTGGCCGAGTCTGAGGTAGCCCAGCCCCACCTCCTGCAGGAGCCTGAGACGCCGCGCGAGGACCGGATGCGCGGCGAAAAAGTCCACCGCCTCGTCCACCGTGAGCTCGAGCACCTGGGCGATGTCCCGGCCCTTGCAGGTGACCTGGAGCACCTCGGCGCGGTAGCGGCGACCCTCGCAGGCCGCGCAGGTCACGTACGCGTCCTCGAAGAAGTACATCTCGAGCTTCTGGGAGCCCGCGCCCTCGCAGCTCTCGCAGCGCCCCCCGGCCACGTTGAAGGAGAAGGCGCCGGCGCTGAGCCCGAGCGCCTGGGCGCGCGGCAGCGCGGCGAACACCTTCCGGATCTCGTCGAAGGCCTTGATGTAGGTCACGGGGTTGGAGCGCGGCGTGCGGCCGATGGGCTCCTGATCGATGAGGCGGATGCCCTTGAGGTACTCGAGCCCGCGCACCTCGCCGTGCTCGCCGGGCGGCTTGAAGGCCACCTTGAAGTGCCGGGCCACCGCCCGGTAGAGGGTCTCGTGCACGAGCGTGGACTTGCCGGAGCCCGAGACGCCCGTGACGCAGGTCAGCGTGTGGAGCGGGAGCCGGAGCGTCACGTTCTTCAGGTTGTGGGCGCGCGCGCCGGCGAGCGTGAGGGCGCGCCGGCCCTCGCGGCGGATCAGCGGCACCGGGATCGTCTCGCGGCCCGTGAGATAGCGCGCCGTCAGCGACCGCGGATCCTCGAGGAACGTGGCCTGCGGGCCCGCGAAGACCACCGTCCCGCCGCGGTCTCCCGAGCCGGGCCCCATTTCCACCACGTAGTCGGCCGCCGTGATGAAGGAGCGATCGTGCTCGACGACGACCACCGTGTTGCCCGCGGCCGCCAGCTCGCTGCACACCTCCGCGAGCCGCTCGGTGTCCCGCGCATGCAGCCCGATGGACGGCTCGTCGAGAATGTAGAGCGTCCCCACGAGCTGGGCCCCGAGCTGGTTGGCGAGGTTGATCCGCTGGGCCTCTCCGCCCGACAGCGTGCGCGTCTGGCGCGCCAGGGTGAGGTACCCCAGGCCCACCCGCAGGAGGAAGGACAGCTTCCCCCGCAGAGGCTTGAGGACGTCCCGCGCCACCGTCTCCTCGAAGGCCGACAGCCGCAGGCCGTCGAGGAAGCCTGCCAGATCCTCCACCGTCTGCTGGCAGAGCCGGGCGATGCTGGCGCCGCCCACCCGGACGCTCAGGGCCTCGGGTGTGAGGCGGGCGCCCGCGCAGCGGGGGCATTCCGACTGGCTGCGATAGCGCGAGAGGAAGACGCGGACGTGCAGCTTGTAGCGGTAGGACTCGACGTCCTCGAAGAAGCCCTGGATGCCCGTGAAGCCCCGGGCGCCCGAGTACACCCACGCGCGGTCCTCGGCCGGGAGCTCGGCGTAGGGCCGCGACACGTCCACGCCACGCGTGCGCGCCGCCTTGAGGAGTTGCCTCTGATACCGCTGGCCGGACGGATGCGACCACGGCGCCACGGCGCCCTCGGCGAGGCTCAGGCTCCGGTCGGGCACCACGAGGGTCTCGTCGTAGCGGAGGATGTTGCCGAACCCCTTGCACTCGGGGCAGGCCCCCAGCGGGTGGTTGAACGAGAAGAGCAGGGGCTGCGGGCGGGCGATGGGCGTCTCGCACCTCGGGCAGCGGAATTCCCGGCTGATGCCGACCACGGCCCGCCCGAGCACGTCGACCTCGGCCCGTCCCTCGCCCTCGGCCAGCGCCGACTCCAGCGACTCGGTGACCCGGTGGCGGGCGTCGGCCCCGAGCGCCACGCGGTCCAGGACCACCAGGATCCGTTGCCCCGGCTGAACCGGCGGCAGCGCGGCCGGCCGGCCCGCCGCATCCGCCAGCTCCACCACCGCGTCACCGAGCTTCACCCGGGCGAAGCCGCGCCGGAGGAGCGCCTGCAGAGCCGCCTGCGGGTCCGCGCCGACTCCCGCGGGCAGGGGGAAGCAGATGAGCGCCCGCGCGTCCGGGTGCTCGCGGAGGAGGGCCTCGGTCACGCTCTCGGCGGAATCGCTGCGCGCCTCGGTGCCGCAGTGCGGGCAGTGCAACCGCCCGATCCGGGCGAAGAGGAGCCGCAGGTAGTCGTAGACCTCGGTGGCGGTTCCCACGGTGGAGCGCGCGGTGCGCACCGGGTTCTTCTGCTCGATGGCGATGGCGGGGCGGATGTGCTCGATGCGGTCCACGTCGGGACGGTCGAGCCGCTCGATGAACATGCGCGCGTAGGTGGAGAGGGACTCCACGTAGCGCCACTGCCCCTCGGCGAAGAGCGTGTCGAAGGCCAGCGAGGACTTGCCCGAGCCGGACACGCCGGTGACGACCGTCACCCGGTCGTGAGGGATGTCGAGCGAGATGTTCTTCAGGTTGTTCTGCCTGGCTCCCTCGATCCGGAGCCAAGAGGGCTGGGCCATCCGAGAAGGTCCTCCTGAGGTCGCCAGTGTACTGCATGGCAGGCGCGGCGGGCAACGCGAGGGCGGCGAAGGCCGCAGCGCTTCCTTGACAGTGCGGAGCGCGGCGGCTAGCCTCGGACCTCGATGAGCGTGACGGGCGAGGATCCGTCGTGAGGCTCGTGAGGTGCGCCGCGGCGCTCACGGCGGCCGGACTGCTGCTCGCCGCGTGCGGCGAGGAGCCGAAGCCGCCGCCGACCGCGGCAGGCCCCGCCGCGCCTCAGCCGGCCCCGGGCTTCGCTGCCGCGCCGCCTGCGGGGGATGCCGAGAAGGGGCGGCAGGTGTGGCTCGTTCAGTGCGTGACCTGCCACCACCGCGATCCCGGGAAGGACGGACCGATCGGCCCGGCGGTGAAAGGCTCCTCCGAGGCGCTGGTGGAAGCGCGTCTGCTGCGTGGGGGCTACCCGCCTGGCTACACCCCCAAGCGGGACTCGAAGGTCATGCCGGCGCGGCCCGATCTGGCCAGGAGCATCGCCGACCTGGCGGCCTTCCTCCGGTAACGTCGCGGCGGATCGGGCACGAGCAGGGCGAGGGCGATCAGCAGAGCTCCCGCAGGAGGCGCGGCACTCCGCCGCGCCTCCTGCGGGGGGCCCTCAGCGCATCACCTCGAACCAGAGATAGAACACCGCCGCCAGGATGAAGCCGGCCCAGAGCGTGCCTTTCACCGTGGCGAGCATCTTCGTGGTCGCCGTCCCCGGCTTCCCCGCCAGCGCGTTGATCTCCACGGCGGCCATGATGATCAGCGCGACGATCCAGAAGGTGGCGCCGGATCTCGGCACGCGCAATGTCAGGTGGCTGGCCGCGCCCATGAAGAAGAGCATCGGGATCGAGAACAGCGTGTTGGTCCGGGACGCCAGCCCGGCGCGCGCCCCGGCGGGTGCGGCCGCCGGGTTGGCCGGTTTGCCGGCGCCGGTGTCGAGGGCGTTCTGGATGACGATCTTCTGCTTGGGCCAGATCACGAACCAGACGTTGGCCCACATGATGGAGCCGAGCAGCCCGCCGAGCAGGATGGCCCACCCGTAGGAGCCCGCGAAGAAGCCGCCCCGGCCCATCCGGTCCAGGATGATCAGCCAGCCGGAGAGGAAGGTGAACATGGCGCCCCAGCGGAACCACCAGAGCGCGCGCGGGACCAGCTTGGAGACCAGCGCGCCGCGCTCGGCCGGCTGGGTCTCGCCGACGAACGGGGTCTGGACGAGATTGAAGTAGTAGAGAAGGCCGATCCAGGTGATGCCGGCCAGGAAGTGGATCCACCGCACGAGGAACATCACACCATCGCCGCTCATCAGTGCCATAGACACCTCCCGGAGAGAGGTTCGCCGTCTGCCCGTGCGCTACGTGTCCTCGTCTTCGTCCTCGTCCTCCTCATCGAGGTCGTCGTCGAGCTCGTCCTCGTCGTCGAGCTCGTCCTCGTCGTCGAGCTCGTCCTCGTCGTCATCGGGGCGGCTTCGCAGCAGATGCTCGTCGTCGCACCATGGCGTCGTGCTTGTCCATGCCATGAATGGTCCCTCCGGGCGGCTCCCGTCTTGACTTGAGAGATGGGACTCGTTACTGTTGGTCTTCGCTCGGCGGGATTATAGCAGACGGAATTCTCGTGTCCACGCCAATCTGGCGGCGTAGCTCAGGTGGCAGAGCAGGGGTCTCATAAGCTCGGGCGCACACAGAAGCCCCTCGGTAAGTCGCGAACTTGCCGAGGGGTTTTCGTTTGCCGTCTTGGCTGGCGGTAGCTGGTGGGGGCCGGAACCGGGTACTCGCGGGCACATTCGTGGGCACAGTCCGCGGGGGATCGAGGCCGGGCCGAGTTTCGCTTGGTCGCTCGCCCCCACAGGCGTCACGCGAAGGAACGGCGCTCACGCGGGATCCTCCGAACCCCCTCCCCCTGGGGTGCGTTTTCAGAGCAGGAGGTAGCCTCTCGAACGAACCCAATCCCAAAATCAACCCGAGAATTTCCGCCAAGAATTCAAGCCCTCCGGGGTGACCCGCGCAAGATCGCGATTCGGCGCTCCCACTCAAGCGGGCTTCCCCGGCAACCACGTTGACCTGCCGCCGTGCCCGCGCTAGTCTCGGCGCACCGTCCTACCTCGTGCCGTGGGCGATTCGCACAGTGCAACGCCAGGAGGACACACCATGAGGCGCATCTTCTCGAACTCAAGACGAAGGAGCAGTGATGGGTGAGGCTCCACGGAAGCCGCTTGCCGCCGTCGCCGCGAAAGGCCATCCCACCCCGCTCCCGCCGCACAAGAACGTCCGCATCGTCCCCAACATCAAGCTGGAGAACGTCCCCGCCGATGGAGTGACGATCATGATGGTGGGGGGCGACTTCCCGGAGCTGGCGGTGGCGCTGGCGCCTGCCGAGGCCCGGCAGCTCATCGCGTCCCTCATGAAGCACATCGCGCTGCTGGAAAAGTAGCGGGCCCCTGCCCGACCCAGCCGCGTCAGGTCGAAGGGCGGGGAGGGTGGGGGCGGGCCTTCAGACCGGCGCCTCACTCCCGTCAGCGGGAGTGGAGGCGTCGGCTCTCTCCCGTCAGCGGGAAGGCTCACTCCCGTCAACGGGAGCCGGACGGATTCCCCCCAGAGGGAGTGAGCCCCTTCAGGCCGTCACTCCCGTCAACGGGAGCAGGACGCGCGTTGCCCCGACTCCGCCCGCTGCCCCGGCGCGACCCCGCCAACGAGGGAAGCCGGGTCCCCCCAATGCGGCTCCTGAAACAGGAGGTGGGCTCGCGAAAAAACTCTCGAAAAAATCCGGGCAAAAAAATCCCCCGGGACATGTCCGACGCCGTGCAGGATCATGGGCGTGCGGCCCGCTGACGACGGGCACGAGACGGGGCTGAGGGCGTCGGCTCCGCGATGGGGAGGGTTCCCGCCACGGGAGCCTACAAACACAGCGGCCATGATGAGGCGACCCCGCGATCGGCGATAATACGTGCGGAGCGAACCGTGACGAGGTTGAGCACTCGGCAGGCGCAGCGCCTCGGACGTCTCGGCGGCAAGGTGAGCGCCGCTGACCGCAAGGGCAACTCGCAGTGGGGCCGGAGGATGCAGCGCAAGCGCGCGGCGCGGGCCCAGAAGCAGCACTATCCCGAGCTGAGCAAGGAGTGGGCGCGCAACGCGAACCGGGCCCGATGGGGGAAGCCGTTGCCCGACGTCATGGGCCTGATGAGGCCGCCGGCGAGCGAGGTCCGGGTGTGGAGGGCCAACGACGAACAAGCGTGAGCGAGGAGTGGACGGGCCGGTGAGCAACGGCGCGGCCCCGTCCGCTGGCGACGGCGCTCCCGTGTGCTCGAAGTGCTGCCTCCGCCCACGTGTCTCCGGCCAGCCACCCCCGCTCAGAACTCGGGTGGGTCGGCTGGACCGCAGACGCGTTGCCAGCGCGGCGACGAGGGACTACCTATCGGCCGCCCGAGAACAGGCTCACGATGGCGTTGAGGATCACTGCGACGATGACGAGGCCCAGGCTGACCACGTAGACGACGAGGAGCCTGGATCCCCCTGCCCATCGTAGCCAAAACGGCTCTGCGGCTGAGGTGGGCTTCGACTGGAGGCGGCGCCGGCCCCGCCATTCGCGCCACACGGCGAGCGCCACCAACGCGGCCGTCGCTGCCACCAACTCAAGCACGACGCGGGTGAGGTCGATGCTGCCCGCCCACTTCGGTGGGTTCCACACAAACCAGTACCCCAGATCCTGACCGCTGCCGTATGGACCGGGTCCTCTCCACGGCACGTAGATGCACAGCCATCCGACGACGAGGGCGTAGACCAGGAAGAGTCGGTCGGCGCCGACTAAGAATCGGCCCATGGTGTTCTCCTTCGGCGCGGAAAGCATCGGCAGGCCCGGCGCCCAGGGCGTTGACGCGGATGGTGTCCTCGGCCAGGCAAAGCGGTGCCCACATCCCGGGCAGCGAGCTTCTTGCCCCGCGCGCTCGCCCGATGCCCGAAGGGTTCTGCCGCACCCACCAGGGCAGGGGAGGTCTCTCATCGTGTCACGCCCTTGGTGTCGCTTTCTCTCGCTGGCGCGGGAGGGCACGTCAGCGCCTTGGTCATCTGGTCCCGGCTACCAACGTCGAAACACCGCTCGCGATACCACCGGCAACCACGAGAGTCAGGGCGTTCTGTACCGCGGTGACCGCCAAATAGCGCCAGATGACGCGGCCCGTGGGTCTTCCAGTCGCACGCATCTCAGCGAGGTCGGTAAGGACTTGATCAACCTCCCCCACGTCAGGAGACACGAACGCCTTCTCGATGGCCTCGATCGCAACTCGCCCGGGTCGAATCTTCCATTCACGCCGGGCGATCATGAGATTGCCTAACGAGAGGACGACCGTGGCGATGATCCCTATTGCCAGCGTATAGCCACCGCCGGTCGCCCAGTGCCAGCCTAGCCAGATCCCGCAGGCAATCCCGAGCAGCCTAATCACGCGGCGATATGCCTGTGGCTGTCTCAGGCGCTGACGGTGGCGACCAGCAAGATGCAAGCGAGCAGTCGCTTCATCTGGCACCCCTCAGACTGAGATCCCGAGCTGCTTGCGGATCACCTCACAGAGTGTGTTGGCGATTTCGGTGTGCCGGGGGACCGGCGCACTCCGTCCGTTGTGAGGGTTGGTGTAGAGATCATGGCGCTTCCCGTGGCGCTTGAGCACGCAGCCGGCGTCCCCCAGCTCGCGCAGGAGCGCTGCACGTTTCACACGGCGAGCGCGAGGGGCCTTCGGCGGACCCCCCGGCGCCGAACGGGCTGCCGGTCCTTCAGTACAAGCCGGTAGGCGTCGCGGAGGTTCGCATCCAGCTCGGCGAGGGTCTTCCCCTGGCTGAAGACGCCGGGCACTTCGCGGAGCTGGCCGACCCACCACGCCCCGTCGCGCCAATATTCCATCGTGAGCCTAGCCTTCATTGACTCGTCTCCGTGCGACGTCCTGGGGCGTAGCCCTCATCTTGGCCCACAGCTCGTCACTCATCTCAGTGGATTCGAGGAATTCCGCCAATGCGATCGTGGCTTGGTCCTCATCGATCCCTTTTCGGCGTTGACGACGATGGAGGCGAACCACGCGGTGTCGAATATGGACCGCGTCAGTGTGAATCTTGTCCCCGCTCGCTTCGATCAATGGGCGAAGTAAGTCGGCAACCATCGGCCAGACCCGTCGAGGACTTTCTAGCCTGATCTCAGCGGCGATGGCATCCTCGAGCTTCGTCCAGCGGGCCGCGCTCGGGCGGCCCATGTACCCGCGAATCTCGGGGTCGAGCCGTTCAAGTTCAAGCTCCCAGGAGAACCGTGCGACGGCGCCAAAGAAACCGTCGGCAGTGGTTCGAGCTTCGGCGAGAGCATTCGCCGTGCCCGGAGGTAGTCGCTGAGACTCTTCGGCCCGCGGGAGCAGTTCGAGGAGATCGTGAAACGCTGGGGCCGCCCGGAGGATCTCGCGCACGAGCTTGGCCGCCTCTGGGGCCTCTGGACTCTCGCGGAAGCGACGGACGGGGGCGCGACGAAGTAAGCGGGAGATACGCGCCTTCACCGCGTCGTTCAGGGGAAGGGCGGCGAGCACCGCCTTGCACTCCGCGAGCGCCGGTGAGTGCCGCAGGGCCCAGGCAGCGGTGATGCGATCGAATCTCGCCAGCCCCCGCCGCAGGTTCGCTCGGCGTGAGCGCTCGTCCTCAGCAAGCTTCTTAACGCGCGGGTCCTGGTGATGCAGGAGCCTCCCCAGGGCTCCCGCGGACAAGGTTTCGATTTGGGGAAGGGGCCGCGCGCCTCCCCCGTCGACGCACTGCACCGAAGCGACCAGCCGGCGGAGGAGATCGAGGAGACTCCGCGTGTCGCTATCGGTCTTTGGCGCTACGTCCACATCCGCCCTCTCAGTCTCGCTGCGGCTGGCGCCCGAGGCCCCACCTGACCCGCGCGAAAGCCCCCCAGGACTTTATCGCACTTGTCGCACCACTCTACCATGCGCTACCCAAGAGAAGAAAGAGGGAGGGTGATCATGATGGAGAGCGCACTTCTCGAAACCGGCCAGGCGGCCCTCGTGTTGCGCGTCTCGACTTTTCGCGTACGCCAGCTTGCGGACAACGGCACGTTGCCCGTGGCCATGCGGACAGCCACCGGCCGACGGCTATTCGAGCCGGGAGCCGTCGAGCAGTTGCGACGTCAGCGTGACCGTGCACAGCGGGTGCGATCGAAGAAAGCTGGTCGCCCGAATCCTGTGTCGGCCTGAAACAAGAACGCGCCGGGGCGGCTCACCGGCCATGGCCCACGGCGCGTGGAGAACGGGATGCGGAACCTTACATCGGGTCGGATCGCTCGCGCAAGAGCGGCCCAGGCTGCTCGGGGCGTGATCGAGGCGGCGCTCGATGCTCACGCTTCGCCGTGGTCGCGACGGCTTTCACTCTGGATCGACGCGCTCCTCGTCTTCGAGGAGACCAGCGCGTGAGCGAGATGCTCACCGCCGCGCTCGAGTACGCGGGCCGCGGCGTGTCGGTGTTCCCGGTCTGGGGCGTGACCGGCGGCGACTGCCAGTGCGGGCTCGCAGGATGCGAGAACATCGGCAAGCATCCCGTGGGCCGGCTCGCGCTCAACGGGTTCAAGGACGCGACAACCGACGAGGCTACGATCCGCGCGTGGTGGGGGCAGGAGCCCGACGCGAATATCGGGACGCCCACCGAGACGCGCCTCGTGCTCGACGTTGACCCCCGCCACGGCGGTGACGAGACGCTCGCCGAGCTCGAGCGCCAGCACGGCGCGCTCCCGCTGACGCCGCTCGTGCACACTGGGGGCGGCGGCACCCACCACCACTTCGACATGCCGACGCCTCCGCTCGGCAATAGCACAGGCAAACTCGGCCCCGGGCTCGACACCCGCGGCGTCGGCGGCTATGTGCTGATCCCGCCCGCGCGCCACGCGAGCGGCCGGCGCTACTCGGACGACGCGGATCGCGCACTGTTCGAGACGCCGCTCGCCCCGGTGCCGGCGTGGATGCTCGTCATGCTCGCCCGGCCGACGCCCTCGCCGAATGGCGGGCCGACGACGGAGGCGACGGATTGGACCGCACTCCTGACCGGGGCCCCGGAGGGCGAGCGGCACGCGGTCGCCACGCGGATCGCCGGACACTATCTCGGGAAGGGTCTACCGCCGGCTGAGGTGGAGCAAATCCTGATCGGCTACTCGGTGCGCTCCACGCCAGCCTTCCCCGCCGCCGAGGCCCGGCGGATCGTCCAGGACCTCGCCGAGAAGGATCGCCGCGCGGCTGAGCCGAGCGCGGACGGCCCCGCAGGCCCCGTGACGCCGCTCGGGATCGGCGCCGGACAGTTCCTGGCGCAATCGTTCGCGGCGCCCCGGCCGCTCGTGGAGGGGATCCTCTCCGACGACGGCGGGGGCTGGCTCTCCGGCGAGGAGAAGGTCGGCAAGACGTACTACGCGCTCGAGGAAGCCGTGTGCCTTGCGCTCGGTCTGCCGGTGTGCGGCCGGTTCGCCGTGCGCGAGCGCCAGCGCGTGCTCGTGGTCGAGGAGGAAGACCCACCTCGACGCACGCACCGCCGACTCCGGGCGCTCCTCCGTGGCCACGGCTACGACCCGGACCACGCGGACCTCCGCGCCGAGCTCGACGCCTGGCTCCGCGTCAGCGTGTGGGAAGGGTTCACATTCGACGACCCGGCCATGGTCGCGCGCCTCGAGGTCGCAATCCTCGAATTTGAGCCGGCCGTGTGCTACGTGGACGTGCTCAGGAAGGTGACGCTCCGCGATCTAAACAAGGCCGCCGAGGCCGGCGCGCTCCTGGCGATCCTCGATGCTCTCCGACGCCGCTACGGCGTCGTGTTTCGCATCGTCGCCCACTACCGCAAGGTGCAGGGGTTCCGCGTCGGCCGCGGGAGTCAGGAAATCAGCGGCTCCCACGTGCTCGGTGCATGGGGCGAGAACAGCCTCTTTTTCGAGCCGGTCGGGCGCAAACAAGGTGTGGTGCGTGTCGAGGCCCAGAGCAAGGATAACCCGCCTCAGCCCGCCTTTCGCCTCCGCATCGACGCGGAGGGCCCGCTCTGGGCGCCGGACTGCGTGCGCCTGGTCGCCGAGGGCGAGCCCGACATCGCCGAGGCCGATGATCTCGTGTTCCAGGCGCTCGGCTCCCTGCCACCGACCGAGGCGCTCACGGGAGCCCCTGGCGTCTCCGTCAAGGCCCTCGCCGCCGCTGTCAAGCGCAGTGATAAGACCGTCCGGAGAGCACTGGACCGCCTGCTCGACGGCGAGCGCATCTTGGTCACGGGCACCGTGTCCAAGCAGGCCAAGCTCTACGCGGTGAAAAGCTAATGCGTGCTCAGATTTCCACCTTGGACATGCGCTCAATGTCCAACCGTGTCCAGCCTGTCCAGCCTTGGACGGTTGGACCTTGGACACCCTGGTCATCACCCCGTAGGGGTGTCCATGGTCATGACCAAGCACGGGCCGTCCGGACTCTCGGAGCGCCCATACCCACGGTGTTCGGCCAGACAGCGAATGGGCAAGCGGACTACTGAGCAACGGGGCGCCTTCGCCGAGCTTCGGGCCATCGCCGAGCCGCATTGCTTGCGCGTGCGCGCGGATACCGAAGGCTTCCCGGCGATCCCGGGGCGCTACGGTCAGATCGAGTGGACGGGAGGCCAGGAGTTCGCGGTCTACTGCGACCGGCCGCGGCTGTTCCGGAGACTCTGGGCGATTCCTGGCGTTCGGCGGCACCAGACCGGGGACCGAGAGATGCGCGCCCTCTTCCTCCCGAAGGTCATCGAGCCGGTGGCCGCAGTCATCAAGGCAAGGAGGCGCCGGATAGGACGTCCCCTGTCGCCGGAGGCGGCCAGGAGCCTCCGTGGAGCACGTGCAGGAACGACTTCGGCGGTCCAGGAGCCAATCTCGCCGGGCGAGACAGGCACAGACATGGGCGCGCCCTCCCAGTCGTCCGGTTCCAGGCTGCACCGTCATGTTCCCGGGCCACGAGCGTAGGGATGGCACGCCCCCCGAGATCGGGACACGACGCGGGCCGACCGGGGATCATCACCCCCGGGTCCGGGGTGGCACTTGCGTTGGCCGCCGCGTCTGCCCGACTGCGCCGGCCACCGGGCCGCCCGCGGACGGCGCAAGCCTCCGGGAGCGCGCGGGCTCCGCAGGCCCCGGCTCTCTCTTCTGCTACCGACAGATTAAAGGCTTACGAGGCGGCTGTGCCCGTGCTGTGCCCGATCTCGCCCCGGCTGCTCGACCTTCCGACCGCATCCGCATACCTTGGCGTGAGCCCATGGACCGTAAGGGACCTCGAAGCAGCCGGCGTCCTTCCGCGAGTGCGGGTCCCACTTCCGGGCGGGGGCGAGCTGCGCAAGCTGCTCTTCGACAAGGACGACCTGGACCGGGCCATCGGGGCGTGGAAGGACGCAGCACCGTAGAAGAAGACACGGAAGTCTTCCCTTGACAGAGTGTTACTCATAGATAACAATCATGCTCGTGGAGAGGCTCGCTAAACGGATCAAGGCCCTTCGTGAGCAGCGAGGACTGAGCCAAGAGTCGCTCGCGGCAAAGGCGGGCGTCAGCCGGGGGTATCTCGCCCGGCTCGAAACCGGGCGTCATGACCCGACCGTTGGCACCGTCGAGAAGCTGGCGAAGGCGCTCCGGATCAAGGTGACCGACCTGCTCAAGTAGGGCCACCGGGCGAGCCCCACGGAAAGGGGAGACCCATGGGACAGCTTTATCGGCGGGGACGGGTTTGGTGGGTCAAGTTCTACCTCAACGGTCGGCCGATCCGGGAGAGCACAGGGGCCGTGTCGGATGGCGACACGCCACCGCAGGAGGCAAAACGGTTTCTGAAGGCACACGAGGGGCGCGCCGCGGCGGGCTTGCCGGTGCTGCCTCGCGCTGACCGCGTTCGCTACGACGAGGCGGCGAAAGATCTCCGCGAGCACTACGAGACGACGGGCTCGCGTGATCCCGACGAGGCAGAGAAGCGTCTCAAGCACCTCGACCAGTTCTTTTCTGGGCGCCGGCTGGCAAGCATCGGCGGTGCGGATGCAGCCGCGTACGTTGCCCACCGTCAGAAGGATGAAGCGGCCAACGGTACCATCAACCGCGAGCTGGCCGTCTTGAGCAAGATGCTACGGCTCGCCTACGAGAACGGGAAGCTGCTCCGGCTCCCCGTGATCCGAAAGCTCAAGGAGGCGGCACCGCGGAGCGGCTTTCTCGAAGTTGCGCAGTTTACGGCGGTCTGCCGGCACCTCCCGGAGGACCTTCGGGTGGCGGTCACGGTCGGCTACGTGTTCGGGTGGCGCGTACAGGAGGTGCTCGGGCTCGAGCGCAGACGCGTGGACCTCGAGCGCGGGACCCTGGCCCTCGATCCCGGCTCGACGAAGAACGACGAGGGGCGCATCGTGTACATGCCCCCGGATGTCAAGGTGACCGTTGCGGCGCAGCTCGCGAGAGTTGACGGGCTGCAGCGTAAGCTGCAGCGTATCGTCCCCTGGGTTTTTCCCAACCTCCGGGGCGCCCGCGAGCCGAACCCTGGCCGGCGGCGCGTCCCGGTGCTCGGGGAACGCCGCGGTGACTTCAAGAAAGCGTGGGCTACGGCGTGCCGGAAGGCCGGCGTGCCGGGGATGCTCCGCCACGACATGCGGCGGAGCGCGGTCCGCAACATGGTCAACGCTGGTGTTCCGGAGCGCGTCGCTATGACGGTGACCGGCCACAAGACGCGCAGCGTGTTCGACCGCTACCACATCGTGAGCCCCGGGGATCTCCAGGACGTAGCGCGCCGGCTCACGGGCACAATTCCGGGCACAGTGACCCCCCAGACGATCGACGCTCGCTTGACTCGGGTTCCGTAAGCCTGTAAGTTTGCTGCTCGTCCACCGGCGCGGCGGCGTAGCTCAGGTGGCAGAGCAGGGGTCTCATAAGCCCCGTGTCGGAGGTTCGAGTCCTCCCGCCGCCACCACGTTTCCCCTTCTTTCGCAGGCGGGTCTCCTTGAAACGACGCTCCGCCGCAGTTACACTGGGGCTCCCGTGAGCGCCACACGCCGACCCCTCGCCCGATTCACCGTGGTGGATCTCACCACCGTCCGCTCGGGCCCCACCTGCACCAAGATCCTGGCCGACTTCGGCGCCCAGGTGCTCCGCGTGGAGCGGCCGGGCGGCGAGGGGCGCGAGCGCGTGTTCTTCGACGCGGCGGACCTGCACCGCAACAAGCGCAGCGCGGCGGTGAACCTGCAGGATCCGCGGGGCGTCGAGGTCCTGAAGCGGCTTGCGGCGGGGGCGGATGTGGTCGTGGAGAACTACCGCCCCGACGTCAAGCACCGGCTCGGCATCGACTACGAGACACTCTCCCGGGACAACCCGCGGCTCGTCTATGCGAGCATCTCGGGCTTCGGCCAGGAGGGTCCGTACCGCGAGCGGCCGGGCTACGACCAGATCGTGCAGGGGATGTCGGGGCTCATGTGGCTCACGGGCACGGCCGAGACGGCGCCGCTCCGCGTTGGGATTCCCATCGGCGATCTGCTCGCGGGGTACTTCGCGGCCCTCGGCATCCTCGTGGCCCTGGTCGAGCGCGGAGAGTCCGGCCGCGGGCAGCGGGTGGAGACCTCGCTCCTCGAGGCGCTGGCCGGCAGTCTCTCCTTCCAGGCGGCGAAGTACGTGAACACCGGCGAGGTGCCGCCGCCCGTGGGCAACCATCACCCGCTCACCGCGCCCATGGGCGTGTACCGGGGGAAGGACGGCTACTTCAACCTGGCCGTGGGCAACGACGACATGTGGAAGCGCTGCTGCGAGGCGCTGGGGCTTCCTGAGCTCGTGGACGACCCGCGCTTCGTCGGGGCGCTGACCCGGGTGAAGAACCGCGCGGCGATGGACGCGATCCTGGAGCAGGTGCTGAGCACGCGGCCCGCCGCCGAGTGGGTGGAGGCGCTGAACCGGGCGGGCGTGGCGTGCGGCCCCATCTACACGGTGGACCAGGTCTTCGCCGACCCGCAGGTGAGGATGGCCGGGCTCGTGCAGGAGGTGGCCAACGCGACCTGGGGCCCGCACAAGGTGCTCGCGCTGCCGGTGCATCTCTCGCGCACGCCGGCCCGCGTCGAGCGCGCTGCCCCGATGACGGGGGAGCACACGCGCGAGACGCTCGCGGGCCTCGGCTACGACACGGAGTCCATCGACGCCCTGATCGCGGCGGGCGTCGTGCAACAGTACACTGGAGGACGCACATGACCGACCACATCCTGGTGACGCACGACGGCGGCATCGCCACCGTCACCTTCAACCGGCCCAAGATGCGCAACGCCATCAGCCTGGCCATGTGGTCGGAGATCGCGCGGGTCACGGAGGGGCTCGCCAAGGACGACAGCGTCCGCGCCATCGTCTACCGCGGCGCGGGCCACGAGGCCTTCGCCTCCGGCGCCGACATCTCCGAGTTCACCGAGCACCGGAAGGACACCGCGACCGCGCTCAGGTACGGCACGCAAACCGACGCCGCCTACACCGGCATCCGTCTCTGTCCCAAGCCGACCGTGGCCATGGTGTTCGGGTTCTGCATGGGGGGGGCCATGGCCATCGCCATGGCGTGCGACCTCCGCTTCGCCGCCGTCGGCTCCCGGTTCGGCATCCCGGCGGCGAAGCTGTCCATCATTTACGGCCTCGACGCCGTGCATCAGCTGGTGGACCTGGTGGGGCCGGCCTATGCCAAGGACATTCTCTACTCGGCGCGCACCGTGGACGCCGAGGAGGCGCTGCGCATCGGCTTCATCCAGCGTCTGCTGCCGGCGGCCGAGCTGGAGGGCTACACCGACGACTACCTGAAGACGGTGGCCGCCAACGCCCCCCTGTCCGTGCGCGGCACGAAGGCGCAAGTGCGCGCCATCTTCGACGGACTCTCCGAGGCCCACCGGGCCGAGCTTCGACGTCTGGGCATCGAGACGTTCGAGAGCGAGGACTACAGGGAAGGCACCCGGGCCTTCCTCGAGAAGCGGCCGCCGAGGTTCCAGGGGCGGTAGCCGCTGCGAATCGCCGTCCTCTCCTCGACCCCGTTCAACCCGCTGGAGGGGAGCGGCACGTTCGTCAGCCTCGATGCCTTGTCCCGGGGGCTCCGCGCTCTCGGCCACGAGGTGGAGCTCCGCCCCCTTCGGGTCCGCACCGGCTTCCACACCCTCGACCGCTGGCTCTACAACGTGGGCGTGGCGCTGTCCCCTCCCCGCGGCGCGCACCTGGTCGTCGGCTGTGACCTCGACGGGTTTCTCTGGGCGCGGCGGCGCCGCATCCCCTTCGTGGCGACGCTGAAGGGGATCATCGCCGACGAGCGCAAGAACGAGCGGGGCTGGGTCCGGGCGCTCCTCGGGATCCAGGCCCGCTGGGAGCGGCGAAACACCGAGCGCGCCGACCTGGTCGTCTTGTCCAGCCGCTACTCCGCCGACATCGCGCGGGCGGAGTACGACGTCCCCGCCTCCCGGCTCGCCGTTGTACCGGAGGCCATCGATGTCGAGGGCTGGCGCGCGCGCTTCGCCCGCGCAGGGCAGCGCCCGCGGGCGGGGCCGGTCGTGCTCTGCGTCGCGCGCCAGTACCCGCGCAAGCGCATCGGCGATCTGCTGTACGCCGCCGCGTGGCTCCGGTCGAGAATCCCCGCGGCGCGGATCCGCATCGTAGGAAAGGGTCCCGAGTGGGCTCTGCTCGTGCGGCTCCACGGGGCGCTCGGCCTGGGGGAACGGGTGGCGCTGCTGGGCGACATCTCGCGGGAGCGGCTGGCCGAGGAGTACGCCAACGCCGACTGCTTCTGTCTCCCCAGCGTCCAGGAAGGATTCGGCATCGTCTTCCTCGAGGCCATGGCCGCGGGGCTCCCCGTCGTCGCCTGCCGGGCCGCCGCCGTGCCGGAGGTGGTGCTGGACGGCCAGACGGGGGTGCTGGTGCCGCCCCGCGACCCCGAGGCGCTGGCCCGGGCGCTGGCGGACCTCCTGAGGCGACCCGAGCGCGCGCGCGAGCTGGGCGAGGCGGGGCGCCGCCGCGCGGCGGAGCTCACGCCCACGCTGATCGCCGAGCGGTTCCTGGACGCGGTAAGATTGCATATCGGAGAGGTCGCATCGACATGAATCCAGGCCTGCTCTACGTGACGCGCAAGTTCACGTTCTCCGCGGCCCACCGCTACTGGCGGGACGAGTGGAGCGCCGAGGAGAACGCTCGCGTGTTCGGCCCGCTCACGGTCACCCACGGGCACAACTACGTGCTCGATGTCACGCTGCGCGGGTCCGTGGACCCGCTAACCGGGATGGTGGTGGACCTCGGCGAGCTCAAGCGCGTGGTGGGCGACGCGATCCTGGCGCGCTTCGATCACGCCGATCTCAGTGCCGACCCGCTCTTCGCCCGGCGCCAGATCCCCACCACCGAGAACCTCGTCCGTGCCATCTGGGACTTGCTGGTCCCCACGCTGGGCGGCGAGCGCCTCCACGGCCTGCGGCTCCGGGAGGACCCCACCTTCCACGTGGAGTACTTCGGCCCGTGAGCGCGCTCCGGCTCACCCGCACCTATCACTTCAGCGCCGGGCATCGCCTGGCGAGCCCGGCGCTCTCGGACGCCGAGAACGCGCGGGTCTACGGGCCCTGCTACCGGCAGCACGGTCACAACTATCGCGTCGAGGTGACGCTGGCGGGACGCCTGGATCCGGAGACGGGCATGGCGGCGGACCTCGCGCTGCTCGACGCCGCGGTGAAGCGGGTGATCCTGGAGCCGGTGGACCACCATGACCTGTCCGGCACGGTGCCGGCCCTCGACGGCGTCATCACCACGGGCGAGAACCTGGCCCGCGCCTTCTGGCAGTGGCTCGAGCCGGCCCTGCCGCCGGGGAGTCTCACGCGCGTCGCGGTGATCGAGACGGACAACAACGCCTTCGAGTACCGGGGCGAGACGGCGAGGTGATGGCATGCTCGAGCAGGTGATCCGGGATCTGCTGAAGGAGCTGGGGCAGGACCCCGACCGGGAGGGGCTCGACAAGACGCCCGCGCGGGTGGCGAAGGCCCTGGAGTACCTCACCTCCGGCTACCAGCAGGACGCGCGCGCGGTGCTCAACGAGGCGCTCTTCACGGAGCAGTACGACGAGATGGTCATCGTCAAGGACATTGACTTCTATTCCCTCTGCGTTCCGAGCAAGCAGATCGTGGACGCCGTGGCTGGCGCCAAGCCCGCCCGGGAGGTCGTGCCCGGGGACCGCCTGTGGACGCTCGATCGCGGATATCTGAAGGAGACTCAGGTCACGGCTGTCACCTCGCGGAAGACCCGGGACATCGTCGAGGTCAGGACCGAGCGCGGCCGCTTCCAGGTGACGCCCGACCATCCCGTCATGACGGAGACCGGGTGGCGCGAGGCGGGGGAGCTGAAGCAGGGGGCGCGAGTGGAGTGGATCAATCCGCGCTCGCTCTGCCGCAGGATCCATGAGCCCCAGCCGGGGTACGCCCTGGGATACGTGCTCGGCGCGACGGCGGCAGACGGGAGCATCCAGGACGGCCGCCGGATCTGCCTTACCGTCAAGAGCCGCGCCTTCGCCGAGAAGTACCGAGAGTTGTTCGCTCAAGCCTTTCCGTCCACGACGCCCACCGTGGAGCCGGTGACGGTGCCATCCAGTTTTCTCCGGAGAGACGTCCCGATGTATCGTGTCCGCGTCGTCTCGCGGCACGTCGGAGAGAAGCTGTGCCGTTGGCTCGGCGTCTCGGAGACAGGATCCCGGAGCAAGACGAAGTCGTTCAGGTTTCCCAGGGTCGTGACCTCCTCCCGGGAGATGATGCAGGGGTTCCTCGACGGATACTGCGACGGGGACGGGCACGCGGTCGGCTCCTCCGGCCGCTTCATAACCAGCGCGAACCGGGATTTCCTCGAGGACCTGGCCCAGTACCTGGGCACGCCGCTCGCCACGACCCGGAACGGCGCGAACCAGTGCTTCAGGGTGTACGTGTCGGATCGATGGCACCAGGCGGGCTGGTACGGCAGGCACGGCTTCCGTCAGGAGAGTGAGTTCTACGTGCCGTTCGACAGCGGGTACGCCGCGGTCGTGGAGTTGCGGCATCTCCCCACTGCCAAGAAGCCGCACACGGTGTACAGCATCACCTGCGCCCCGTATCCGACCTTCCTGATCGGCGGCCACCTGACGCATAATTGTGAACATCATTTGCTTCCCTTCTTCGGGAAGTGCCACATCGCCTACATGCCGTCGAAGAAGATCGTGGGGCTGTCGAAGATGCCGCGGCTCGTGGAGATGTTCAGCCGGCGCTTGCAGGTGCAGGAGCGGCTCACCACCCAGATCGCGCAGACCATCAACGAGGTGCTGCAGCCCCGCGGCGTGGCGGTGGTGATGGAGGCCCTGCACATGTGCATGGTCATGCGCGGGGTGGAGAAGCAGAACTCCAAGGCGGTGACCTCGGCCATGCTCGGGGCGTTCCGCGACCGCCCCGAGACGCGCGCCGAGTTCATGGAGCTGATCAAGTCGCGCGGCGGGCCCATGATTTGACGGGCCGGGGCTTGCGGGGCCGCGCGTGAGGCTGGCCGGCCGGGTGGCGCTGGTCACCGGGGCGGGGCGCGGCATCGGCCGCGCCGTGGCGCTCGCGTTCGCCCGCGAGGGGGCGACCGTGGTGCTCGCGGCGCGCACGGCTGCCGAGCTGGACGCGGTGGCGCGAGAGATCGAGGGAGCCGGCGGGCGGGCCCTCGTTCTACCGGCGGATGTGCGGCAGGAGGCCGCCGTCGCCGCTCTCGTCCGGCGTGTGCTCGATGCGTACGGGCGCATCGACCTGCTGGTGGCCGCCGCCGGCACGGCCGCGTTCGGGCCCCTGGTCGAGACTCACCCCCCCGCCTGGGACGAGATGATGGCGGTCAACCTGCGCGCCCCCTTCCTCTGCTGCCGGGCGGCGCTGCCCGCCATGATGCAGCAGCGGAGCGGGACGATCATCGTCATCGGCTCCGTGGTGACCAGCCGCACGCTCTCCGGGTCCTCGGCGTACACGGCCTCGAAGTACGGGCTCCTGGGACTCGCCCGGGTGCTGGCGGAGGAGATGCGCCCCCACGGGGTGCGGGTGGGGGTGCTGTCGGCGGGGGCCGTGGACACCGCCCTCTGGGATGCCGTGCCGAGCCCTCCGGACCGGACCCGGATGCTCCGGCCCGATCAGGTGGCGGAGGCGGCGCTCCTGATGGCCGCGCAGGCGCCCAACGCGGCGCTGGAGGAGATCACCCTGCTGCCGGCGGGGGGTGTGCTCTGAGGCCTCCGGGGGCCTCGGGCCTCGGCTTCGGGAAGCTCTGGTATACTGAACGCAGGGTCGCGAGCACAGTCACCCCGAGAGATTCCGAGGAGGATTGCATGGTCAGTCTGACTGAGACGGCGGCGAAGAAGATCGCCGATCTGCGGCTTGAAGAGGGCAAGCCCGAGTTGGGCCTGCGCATTCGCGTTGTCGGCGGCGGCTGCTCGGGCATGTCGTACGAGCTGGGGTGGGATGACGCGGCCGGCGAGGACGACAGCGTCGTCGACTCCCATGGGGTCAGGGTCCTTGTGGACAGCAAGAGCGCGCCGTATCTGGCGGGCAGCGAGATCGACTACGTGGACAACAACATGATGGGGGCGGGTTTCGCGATCAACAACCCCAACGTGAAGTCGTCCTGTGGTTGCGGTTCCTCGCACCAGTTCTAGCAGGCCGCTGAAAAAGGCCCATCTGCTGCGTTGGCGCCCTCGGCCGCACGCTCAACGTACAGGGAGTACGCCTCGCGTGCGGCCGTCGGGCGCCGCCTTGCATCTGGACCTTTTTGAGCGGCCTGCGCAGTGTTTCCGCATCCTGCCAGACGCCCGGCGGGCAGCAGCATCATGAAGGTGCAGGTGCGGTTGTTCGCCCGCTACCGTGAGGAAGCGGGGCATGACCGCGTCGAGCTGGATCTGCCAGAGGGCGGTACGGTCGAGGCCGCCTGGGAGGCGGTGACGAGCCGCTTCCCGGCGCTCTCGGCGTACCGCCCATTCACGCTGTTCGCCGTGGGCAACGACTACGTCGTCCCCGACCGCCCGCTCCATGCCGGCGAGGAGCTCTGTCTGTTCCCGCCCGTGAGTGGCGGCGCGGCCGGGGCGGCGCCGGCCGCGGACCGCGTCGAGGTCACCGCCGAGCCGCTCTCCGAGCGCGCGCTGGTGCTGGCGGTGGAGGACCCGGGCGCGGGCGCCATCGTCCTCTTCTCGGGTGTCGTGCGCGAGGAGACGGGCGGGCGGCAGATCAAGTTCCTCGAGTACGAGGGCCACGCGGCCATGGCCACCGCCAAGATGCACGAGATCGCCGCAGCGGTGCGCGCCCGCTTTCCGGGCGTGCGGAAGGTGGCCCTCGTGCACCGGGTGGGCCGGCTCGAGATCGGCGAGTCGAGCGTGCTCATCGCCGTCTCCTCGGCGCACCGGCGCGAGGCCTTCGAGGCCTGCCACTTCGCCATCGACACCCTCAAGGAGACGGTGCCGATCTGGAAGAAGGAGCACTTCGAGGACGGCGAGGTGTGGGTCGGCCGAACCGGGTGACGTTGCCAGGTGGCCTCGCGGACGGCGTCCTCGCCACCATCCGCCGCCACGGTCTCCTCGCGGGCGGCGACACGGTGCTCGTCGCCGTGTCCGGGGGCGCCGATTCGGTGGCCCTGCTCCACGCGCTCCGTCTCCTCGGGCCGATGTTCCCACTGTCGCTCCACGTCATCCACGTGCACCACGGTCTCCGGCCCGAGGCGGACGAGGACGCGCGCTTCGTCCTCGGGCTCTGCCGGCGCTGGGCGATTCCCGCGCATGTCGAGCGCGTTCACGTGGGAGTGCCGGGGGATCCGGCGGGCGAGGGCGGGCTCGAGGCGGCCGCGCGGCGTGTCCGGTACGCGGCCTTCGCCGCGCGGGCGCGGGAGATCGGCGCCTCCCGGGTCGCCACCGCGCACACCGCCGACGATCAGGCCGAGACGGTCTGCATGCGTCTCCTCGAGGGCGCCGGCCCGCGGGGGCTCGCGGGGATTCCGCCGGCGCGTGGCCCGTACATCCGGCCGCTGCTCGAGACGCATCGGCGGGAGATCGAGGCCCACCTCCGCGCCCATGGGCTCCCGTGGGTCGAGGATCGGAGCAACCGCGATCGCCGCTTCCTGCGGAACCGGATCAGGCACGACGTGCTGCCGTTCCTCCGCGAGCGCTACGATCCCGACGTCGTCGAGCTCCTGTGTCGCGCCGCTGCCGTCGCCCGCGGGGCCGTCTCGAGGCTCACGGCGCGCGCCGCCCTCGAGCTCGCCCGGCTGGCCGAGCCGCGCGACGGGGGTCTCCTCCTGCGCGCGGCCGAGCTCGCGGCATTGCCAGAGGACCTGGCCGCCGAGGTCCTCCGCGGCGGGCTCCTGCGGCTGGGTGTTGCGGCGCCGCTCCGGGCGCATGCGCAGGTTGCGCTCCGGCGGATGCTCGATCCGTCACCCCCGCGCCACGCGATCTGCCTGGGGCGCGTGACGGTGGAGCGGAGCGGAGCGTGGCTGCGCATCGGACCCGCCGGGGCCGGCAGCATCTCTCCGCGCGTCTGGCGCCCGCCGGGAGCTCTCGCGCTACCCGAGGTGGGGCTCTGGCTCGAGTCACGCCGTCTGGGGCGTCCGGCCGAGTGGCTGCCGCCGCGGGATCCGTGCGTCGTGGCCTTCGATGCGGACCGAATGCCCGCGGACCTCACCGTGCGCGGGCGCTGCCCCGGCGATCGGTTCGCCCCCTTCGGCGGCCCCGGGGTGCGTCGGCTGAAGGAGTTCCTCGTGGACGCGGGGATTCCCCGCTGGGACCGCGATCGCATCCCGCTGCTCGAGGCCGACGGCGCAATCCTCTGGGTCGCAGGCGTGCGGCGGGGCCGCGCGGCGCCCGTGACGCCTGACACGCGGTGTATCCTGGAAGTGACACTCCGTTCCCCCCTGGCGACGCCCCCGTCCACGGAGTAAGATGGCCGCCGGAGACCCCTCATGAGTCTGCGCCGGTTGGCCGTGCGGCATCTCGTCGTCCTGTGCGTCGCCCTCTCGCTGTCGGCGGCGGCGTCTGCCCAGACTGGGCCCGCGCCGAAGGGCGCGCCTCCGGGCGAGCCCGAGCGGGTGCTGCAGGCGATCGAGGACGCGTTCGTGGCGGTGGCTGATCGCGTGATGCCGTCCGTGGTGAACGTCAGCGTCAAGCCCAGGAAGACCGAGTCCCCGGAGAGCGGCCAGAGCCCGGAGATGGAGCAGCGCTTCAAGGAGTTCTTCGGGCCGGAGTTCTTCGACCGCTTCTTCCGCCGCCGCGGGCCCAGAGACGAGGGACGCGCCGCCGGCTCCGGCGTCATCGTGGATCGCCAGGGGTACATCCTCACGAACAACCACGTGGTCGAGAACGCCGCCGAGATCGAGGTGCGCCTCTCCGACGACCGCAAGTTCAAGGCGACGCTGGTGGGGCGGGATCCGAAGAGCGATCTGGCCGTGCTCAAGATCGAGGCGCCGGCCGACTCGCTCCCCGTGGCGGCGCTGGGGAACTCCGACACGCTGCGCGTCGGGCAATGGGCCATCGCCATCGGGAACCCCTTCGGGCTCGACCGGACGGTGACGGTGGGGATTGTCTCGGCCACCGGGCGCACACGGGTCGGCGTCGCCACCTACGAGGCGTTCATCCAGACCGACGCCTCCATCAACCCCGGGAACTCCGGGGGGCCGCTGCTGAACCTGCGGGGCCGCGTCATCGGCATCAACACGGCCATCGTCGCCACCGGGCAGGGGATCGGTTTCTCGATCCCGATCAACATGGCGCGCGACATCATGGCCCAGCTCATCGCCAGGGGGCGCGTGGTGCGCGGGTGGCTCGGCATCGTCATCCAGGACCTCACCGATGACCTGGCCGCGGGCTTCGGCCTCTCCCAGGCGAACGGCGTCCTCGTGTCGGACGTCATGGCGGGCAGCCCCGCGGAGGCGGCCGGCCTGAAGCCGGGCGACATCATCGTGGAGTTCGCGGGCGCGGCCATCAAGGACGTGACCGATCTCCAGAAGCGGGTTGCCGCGGTGGAGCCCGGGCGCCCTGCGGGGCTCTCGGTGATCCGCGATCGGAAGCCGATGCCGCTCACCGTGAAGATCGGCGAGCAGGCGGCCGAGGAGACGCTCGCCGCCGCCGTCCCGAAAGAGGAGAGCCTCGGTCTCACCGTCGAGCCGCTCACCGCCGAGGCCGCGGAGCGCTTCAGCCTGTCGGCGCGGGCGGGCGTGGTGGTGACCGCCGTGGCGGCGGGCAGCTCGGGCGCGGAGGCCGGCATCCGCCCCGGGGATGCGATCCTCGAGGTGAACCGCCAGGCGGTGATCGACATGGCGGGGTTTCGCCGGATCATGGCGGCGGTTCAACCGGGGGACGTGGTGCCGGTCTATGTTCAGCGGGGCGGCGGGGGGAACGAGTACGTGGTCCTGAAGGCCCCCGAATCCCAGAACCCCCGGCGCCCGTGACCTCCACGCCCGATCCTGCGGCGGTGTACAAGCCTCGCCTCGTCGTGCTCGTCATCGACGACGAGCCGGGCGTGCGTGAGTCGCTGGCCGAGATCCTCAAGTACGAGTTCGAGGTTCTCGGCGCCGAGGACGGCGCCGCGGGGCTCCAGATCATCCGGTCGCGCCGCGTGGATGTGGTCCTGCTCGACGTGAGGCTCCCGGGTGAGCGGGGCCCTGCCGTCCTGCCGCGCATCCTGGCGCTCGATGACTCCCTCCCCGTGATCCTGATGACGGCGGTCCCGGACGTCCGCACGGCGGTGGAGTGCATCAAGGCGGGGGCCTACGAGTACCTCGTCAAGCCCTTCGACGTGGACGAGATCCTGCTGCTCGTCCGACAGGCGGCTCAGCAGCGGGTGCTCGAGCGAGAAGTCTGCTACCTCCGCGAAGAGCTGGATCGGACCCACGGCGTCGACGCTCTCGTCGGCCGGCACCCCGCCATGGTGCGGCTTTACGAGACCATCACCCAGGTCGCCCAGACCCATGCCACGGTCCTGATCACCGCCGAGACCGGTACGGGCAAGGAGCTGGTGGCGCGGGCCATCCACCGGCAGAGTCCGCGCCGGGACCAGCCGCTCGTCGCCGTGAACGTGGCGGCGATCCCGGACACCCTCCTGGAGTCCGAGCTGTTCGGTCATGAGAAGGGCGCCTTCACGGGGGCGCATGCGCGCAAGGTGGGCCGGTTCGAGCTGGCGCACGGCGGCACGCTCTTCCTCGACGAGGTGGGGAGCCTGCGCGTGGAGCTGCAGGCCAAGCTGCTCCGCGCCCTCCAGGAGCGCGAGATCGAGCGCCTTGGCGGCACGCGCACGATCCCGGTCGATGTGCGGATCATCGCCGCCACCAACGTGGACCTCAAGCAGCGCGTCCGGGCCCATGAATTCCGCGAGGACCTGTACTACCGGCTGAACGTGGTGCCGCTCTCCGTGCCGCCGCTCCGGCAGCGGAAGGAGGACATCGGCATCCTGGCGGACCACTTCGTCAAGAAGTACTCCCGCGAGTTCAAGAAGGACGTGCGCGGTCTCTCGCGCGGCGCGCTGCTTGCGCTTCAGGCCTACGACTGGCCCGGCAATGTGCGGGAGCTGGAGAACGTGATCGAGCGGAGCGTGGCGCTGGCCCGCCGCCCGGTCATCCGGCTCGACGGCCTGCCGCTGGATCTGGCCATCCACGACGGGACCGGCCGCGGTCCGGGGGAGGTCGCGGCCTCCGCGCTGACGCTCAAGGAGGCGCGCGACCGGTTCGAGCAGGCCTATATCCTGCGTGCGCTGGAGCGGGAGAACGGGAACCAGAGCCGCGCCGCCCGCAGCCTCGGAGTGCACCGCAACACACTGCTCGCCCGGCTGGCGGGTTGGGGCGTCCGGCGGGACGACGACGCCGGGCCGCTCCAGGCCGCGGCGGGCCTGGGGTGTCCCGAATGACGCGGTCGAGGTTGAGTGTCGTGCTGGGGGGGGTCCTGGCGGCTGTCGTGTCGCTCGCGCACGGGGGAGCGGGGGCCGCGGACCAGGCGCTGACCATCGCGCTCACGCCGTCCCGCGATCCGACCGCCCTCCAGGAAGCCGGCGATGCCTTCGCGAAGACGCTGACGCGCCTGTCCGGGTTACCCGTGCGCGCCCAGGTGGCCTCGGATTACGCGGGGGTGGTGGAGGCGCTGCGGAGCCGGCGCGTGGACCTCGCCTTCGTCCACCCGGTGGGCTACGTGCTGGCCAACCGCGAGGCGGGTTGCCAGATCCTGGTGCGTGACATCTGGCAGGGGAAGGTGGCCTACACCGCCCGCTTCTACGTGCGCAAGGACAGCGGTATTCAGCGCCTCGAGGAGCTGCGGGGCAAGACGGTGGCCTTCGTGGACCCGGCCTCCAGCTCCGGCTACATCTATCCCATGGTGCTGCTCATGAAGAAGGGGCTCGTCAAGGACCGCGATCCGAAGTCGTTCTTCAAGGAGGCGCTCTTCGCGGGCACCCACGAGGTGGCGTTGCGCTCGGTGCTCACGGGACGGGTGGCCGCGGCCGTCTCCTTCGACAAGGCGCCGGAGCTGCACCTCAAGGATCCGGCCCTCATCGCCCAGCTGTCCTTCGTGGCCGAGACGCCGGAGATCCCGGAGGCCGGCATCTGCGCGCGCCCCGGCTTGCCGGCCGATGCGGTGGCGAGGATCAGGCGCGCGCTCCTGGCCATCAAGGGCCCCGAGCACGCGGCGCTCCTGAAGCAGCTCTACGACATCGACGGCTTCACGGAAGCCGAGGACCGGGACTACGAGCCCGTGCGCGATGCCATGGCGCTCATGGGGCTCGGCCGCCCGAAGTGACCGCGAAGGCGTAGAAAGTCCCCCACAGCCGCCACAGATCGACCCAGCGCGATCCGGCCCCCGGTTCCACATGGCCGAGGGCGCCGACGATCGCCACCTGCGCGCGGCGCCCTGCCAGCTCGGCGGCCCGGGCGAGCCGCAACGTCTCGGAGTAGGGCACCGCCGGGTCGTCCCGTCCGTGGACGAGGAAGAGCGGGGCCCGGATGCGGCCCGCGCGCCTCTCCGGTGAGAGTACCGAGAGCAGATGCTGCGAGGCGGGAGGCAGCGCGCCGAGCAGCGCGTCCACCATCGCCGGATCCCGGTTCGCCACGAGCCGCCGTCCGGCTTCATCCATCAGCTCCGCGTTGGCGATCGCGAACTGAGCGATGGCGGCCTCGTCGGGCATGCCCCGCCCGCGCGCAGCGCCGAACGCGTAGGCGCCCGTGAGCGTGTAGCGGAGCAGCTCCTGCGCCGAGGCGTAGCCGCCGAGGGTGAGAACCGCCGAGACCGATGGCGCGAGCACCGGCTCGGAGGCGGCGAGGAGCGCGGGGCCGGCCCCGACGCTCACCGCCAGGATCCCGACCGCCGGGGCCCCGTCGCGGCGCAGCGCCTGCACCGCCGCCACCACGGCATCCGCGTCCTCCGGCCGGAGACGCAGCCGCGTCAGGCCCTCGACGGTGGGCACCGCGACATCCCAGCCGGCCCGGGCGAGAAGCGCGGCCGCCTCGCGGAGACGCGCGTCGTCCTTGCCCGCGGCCGCCAGCCCGTGCACGAGCACGAGTGCCGGGGGGCGGGAGACGCTCGGGCGGGTGAAGAGATCGGTGGGGATCGGGCGGCCAGCGGCCGCGGCCGGCAGCGCCCGCACGACCGGAGCGGGCGTGACCGCGGTGAGGGGGCGCCAGCGCCCGTCGGAGAGGAACTCCGTGAGGAAGAGCGTCGCGGTGAGAGCCCCGCGCCCGCCGAGGAGGGCGGGGGCGGAAAGAAGGAGGGCGAGGAGCAGAAGCGCGATCCGCGCCATCACGGCAGATCGCGAGGGCCGTTACGCTACTTTCGATTCACGCACTTGATGAGGCGCCAGCCGTTGAACAGGTTGACCTTCGTGGAGATCTCCGGGATGAGGCCCACCTGCGCGAGGAGCGGCTCGAGGGGCAGGTTCGACTTCCAGCCCAGGCGCGTGCACACGGGCGCGACGAGATCCTCCATCCGCCCCATCACGCGCCGCTCGCTGCGGAAATGGTTCAGGACGACGATGTTGCCGTTGGGCTTGACGACGCGGCGCATCTCGCTCAGCGCCGCCACCGGGTCCGGGACCGCGCTGATGGTGTACGTCGCCACCGCCGAGTCGAACTCGTTGTCGCCGAACTCCATGACGGTGGCGTCCATGGCCCGGAGGGTGACGTTGGTGGCCCCGAGCTCATCGACCTTCTCGTGGGCCTTGCGCAGCATCTCCTCGGAGAGGTCGATGCCGGTGAGCCGGCAGCGTGCGGGGTAGAGGGGCAGATTGAGTCCGGTGCCGATGCCGACCTCCAGCACGTGCTGGCCGGGGCGGATGTCCAGGAGCCGGATGGCGGCTTCGCGGCCGGGATGGAAGATCCAGTCGAAGACGAAGTCGTAGGCGGGAGCGTATAGCTTGTACGCCCGCTTGACCTGCCTCTTCTCCAGTGCGACATCCACGCCCGGCTTCCTCCTCACGTCCGCTTCGGCCTGCCGCTGTTCCGGGAGGCCTAGGTCCAGCGGGTGAAGATTTAGCACACCGCGCGCGCGGTTGCCAAGTGCTTTGTTCCCCATCGCGATTACCGGAGAAACCGGATCAGGAGGGTCGCCAGACCCAGGAAGGAAAAGAAGCCGCAAACGTCCGTGAACGTGGTGATGATCACGCTCGATGCGATGGCCGGATCGATGCGGAATGTCTTGAGCGCCAGCGGGATCGTGACGCCCACCGTCGCCGCCACCAGCATGTTGATGGCCAGCGCCGTCCCGATGATGACGGCCAGCAGGGCCTGGCCCTTCCAGAGGTAGGCGATGACCGCCATGACCACCGCGTTGGCGAGCCCGGTCGTGAGCGCCAGCAGGAGCTCCTTTTTCAGGACGCGCCAGAGGTGGGCCGCGGTCATGTCCCCGAGGGCCAGCCCCCGCACGACCACGGTGGCCGTCTGGGTGGTGCCGATGCCCCCCATGGAGGCCACGATGGGCATGAAGATCGCGAGGGTGGCGAGGGTCTGGATGGACTCCTCGAAGAGGCCGATGACGGAGGCCGCGAGAATGGCCGTGCCGAGGTTGATGAACCGCCAGAGCAGGCGCTTGGGGAAGACCGCCGAGTGGGGGTCGAACACCGTCTCGTCGCCGGCCGCTCCGCCCAGGCGCTGGATGTCCTCGGTGGCCTCCTCGCGGATGACGTCGATGACGTCGTCCACGGTGATGACCCCCAGGAGTCGGCGGTCGCGGTCCACCACGGGCACCGCCACGATGTCGTACTTGGCGACCAGCCGGGCGACTTCCTCCTGGTCGGTCTCCGGCGTGACACTGAGCACCTCCCCCTGGCAGAGGAGCCCTACTGGCGTGGCCGGGTCCGTCGTGATCAGGCGGCGCAGGGGCAGCGCCCCCACCAGGTGCTCGTGGCCGTCTACCACGTAGAGGGAGTGGGCCGACTCGGCCGTCGGCGCCTTCCGGACGTGGTCGATGGCCTGTCCCACCGTGTCGTTCTCGTGGACCGCCAGGACGTCGGGGGACATGATGCGGCCGGCGGTCTTCTCGCCGTACTCGAGGAGCTCCTGGACCTCCTCCGACTGCTCCTCCTTCATGAGGTCCAGGACCTTCTCGGCCCGCTCCTCGGTCAGCTCTTCCAGGACCTGGGCGGCGTCGTCCGGCTGCATGCGGTCGAGGATTCCGGAGATCTCCAGCTCGTCGAGCGCCCGGACCAGCTCCAGCAGCGGCTGGTCGTCCAGCTCGGCCAGCACCCCGCCCGCCTGCTCGCGGTTCAGCAGCCGGAACAGCGTGACCTGCTCCGGGACAGGGAGGTCCCTGAGCGCCGCCGCGACGTCGGCAGCGTGGGACTCCTCGAGCACCTGGGCCAGCCGCTCGTGACGGCCGGACTCCAGGAGGTCCCGGATGGTCTCGCCGAGCCTCGCGCCGTTTTCCATCTATCTCACTTGAATGTAATTTACTTCGGGTTGCGGTAGGGCCTCTTCGCGCAAGCGCTCATCGGATCCTGGGTTTGAATGTAACTTACTTCGCCTCGCGGTAGGGCCTTTGTCCACGTGGCGTGAACGTGGAAGACTTTGCCTCGCGGTTTGGCCTCTTCGGCCTGATCGGCCTCATCCAGGACGCCTGAATGTAGATGACATCGGGTTGCGGTAGGGCCTCTTCGCCCCTGTGGGGCTCATCGGGGCGTGGGGGCGGCCGGGGGCGCCTGTCACTTGCCGCTCTGGCCGAGGGCGCGGAGGACGCGGTGGATGATCCGCTCGGGGCAGCCCCGCCCTGCGCGGGCCTCGTCGCCCACCGTCAGGCTTGCGAGCGGCACCACCGCCTTGGCCATGGTCCTGTGGCCGCCGGCGGGGCCGATATCGCCGAACGCCGCCCGGACCATGTCTCCCGCGCTCTTGACGTACCCCACGTTCCGGATCGACACGTGGACCTGGTCTCCGACCACGCCGGAGACCACCGACCACTCCACCCCTTCCGCCTGGAGCCCGAAGTCGGCGAACTGCGGGATCAGATCCGCCATCGTGACGGTGCCGAGATGGGAGAAGAACACCCCGCCCAGGACCCGCCGCCGGGCGAGCCCCTGCGCCAGCAGGTCCAGCGCCCCGTCGGACAGCTCGGGCCGCTCGATTCGTCGAAGCGCGCTGTGATTCGCCAGGAGGTACAGGTACGAGAAGGCCTCGAGGTCCGCCCGCGTGCCGCCGCGCTCCAGCCCCAGCGTGTCCGACTTGATCCCGTACAGGAGCGCCGTCGCCAGCCGCTGCGTCACCTTGACGTCGGCGGCCCGCAGGTACTCGACGAGGATCGTGGAGGTGGCGCCGTAGGACGGTCGCACGTCGCGGATGCGCGCCTTGATCGGCCGCTCCACGGGATGGTGGTCGATCACGAGATCCACCCCGTGGAAGCGCTCCTCGAGGAACGAGGGCTGCACGTCCACCATCGCCACCCGGTCGAACTGGTCCAGCGCCTGGGCGCTGATCTCCTCCACCTCGATCTCCAGGATCTTGCACATGGCGACGTTCTCGGGACGCGTGATCGTGCCGAAGGTGCAGACGTGCACCGAGGTCCGGGTGCGGCCGAGGAGCGTCTTCAGCGCCAGTGCCGAGGCGATGGCGTCGGGGTCGGGATCGTCCTGCATGAGGATCAGCACCTGCTGGGCGTCCTCGAAGTGGCGCCGGATGCGCTCGACCCGGTCGCGGCTCAGGGCCCGCTCCAGCGCCGGTCGGATCACCCGCTCCCCGAAGGCGGACAGCGGCACCGCCGTGGTGCCGGGGGGCGCCCCCGACTCATCGGTCACCGCCAGGAGGGGGACACCGGGGAGCGCCTCGCGCAGCGCCCTCAGGATCCGGGGAACCCGGGTGGCGGGGGCTCCGACGACGGCCGGCCGGCGGCTGCCCTTGAGGGCCCGCCGCAGGAAGCCGGCATCGGCGAGGTCCCCGACGATGGCGGCCGGTCCCCGCCGCGCAAGGCGCGTGCGGAGCGCGCGCGTGGACACCAGATAGACGGCCGAGTCACCCGGCAGCGTGGTACGGCCCACCAGGTGCTCGATCAGATCGTCGGGACAGAGGAGCACGTACCGCATCGTGGTCAAAGGAAAAGGAATGTCAGCACGAGGTAGAGGGGGCCGAGGATACCCAGGCTGTACACCATGTAGCCGAAGAACGAGGGCATCCGGACCTTGGCTTCCTCGGCGACGGACTTGACCATGAAGTTGGGCGCATTCCCGATATAGGAGTTGGCGCCCATGAACACGCATCCCACGCTGATCGCGGCCAGCACGGCGTGGGTGACCCCCACGACCTCGTCGGCCAGGTGGAGCCCCTGGGCCAGCGACAGGAAGGTCAGATACGTCGGCGCGTTGTCCAGGAACGACGAGAGCATGCCGCTGACCCAGAAGAACTGCCAGGGCTCCCGCACCCCCAGCTCGCCGCCGCGCAGGCGGAGCAGCTCCAGCGCCGGGATCATGGTGAGGAAGATCCCGAAGAACAGGACCGCCACTTCCACGATCGGGTAGCTCGTGAAGCCGTTGGCACGGTGGACGTGCCGCGGCGTCCGCCAGAAGGAGAGGCAGGCGAGCGCCACCATGGCCACCTCGCGCCACGGTGCCTGGAGGAAGGCCACGGACAGCACCACTCCGGCCAGCGGCAGCGCGTTCAGCCCGCCCAGGACGCGCAGCGGCTCGATCTCGGAGCGGTCCCGCTTCAAGGCGGCCAGCGGCTCGCGCGCGTGGTGGATCGAGTCCCAGATGAAATATGTCAGCAGCAGGGCTCCCACCGCGATGACCCAGGGAGGCCAGAGGCGGAACGTCCACGTGAAGGGGACCCCGCGCAGGTAGCCCAGGAAGAGCGGGGGATCGCCGAGGGGCGTGAGCAGGCCGCCGATATTGGACACGAGGAAGATGAAGAAGATGACGGTGTGCCTGACCCGCTTCCGCTCCCGGTTGGTCTGGAGCAAGGGCCGGATCAGCACCATCGAGGCCCCCGTGGTCCCGATGACCGAGGCCAGGATCGAGCCCGTCGCGAGGAAGGTCGTGTTGGTCAGCGGGGTCGCCTCGAGGTCTCCCCGCAGCAGCATCCCTCCCGTGATCACGTAGAGGCTCGCCAGCAGGATCAGGAAGGACAGGTACTCCTCGGCCGTGGCGACCAGCGCGCCAGGGTGGCGCCCCAGATACAGGACGAGAACGGGTGCGCCCAGCGCACAGGACAGCAAGAACTTGTTCCGGTTGTGCTCCCACCAATGGGGCATCACGAGCGGGCAGATGGCGATGGCCAGGAGCATGCCGGCGAATGGCAGGACCCAGGCGACGGGCGGCGCCGCGCCGGTCATGGGGCGTCGGGGACCATGGGGCAGGAGCGCGCGCGAGAGGTCGGAAGCATCACCGGGAGTATATCCGAGCCCCTGGATCAGGCCCCAAAGGCATTCCACACGGCGAGGGCGAAGGCCAGTGCCGTCAAGGCCACGGCTGCGGTTGCGGCCGCGCGGTGGAGGCCATCCCCCAGGCGGGAGTCGCCGTGGCCGACGACCATCCCCGTGAGGTAGCCGCCGACGAAGCCCCCCGCATGCGCGAAGTTGTTCACCCCGGGCATGTAGAAGCAGACGGAGGCGTCCACGCGGTTGAGCTTGCCGCAGGCGTAGCAGAGGCTGGAGCCCGACGTCTTGCGGAGCACCGCGGCTCAGGAGCGGTCGCGAGAAGAGGCGAAGGGGGCCTCGCGCTCGAGGCGCTGGAGCAGGGTGTCGCGGTGGCTCTCGAAGGCCCGCCGGCGCTCGCGGGGGACGGGCGCTCCGGGAATGAATTTCTCCGCGAGCGGGTTGACGAACCGTCCTTGCTTCGCGACGCGGTAATCCAGGTGCGGGCCCGTCGACAGGCCGGTGGAGCCGACTCGCCCGATGACCTGGCGCTGGCGCACGCGCTCGCCCCGCCGGATCAGGGCGGCGGAGAGGTGGTTGTACATCGTCTCGTAGTCCCGCGCGTGCCGGATCATCACGCTGATGCCGTTGCCGCCGTTCCAGCCGGCGCTCCGGACGACGCCGTCGGCCACCGCGCGGACCGGCGTCCCGATGGGCGCGGCGTAGTCGATCGCCAGATGCGGGCGCACCCCGCCCAGGATCGGGTGCTTCCGGGCCTGGGAGAAGCCGGAGGTGACGCGCGTGAAGTCCAGCGGGGCGCGCAGGAACATCTTTCGCACCGAGCGTCCCGCGCCATCGTAGTAGAGGGTCGCGCCGTCTCCGTCGCCGAATCCGACGGCGGTCAGCGGGGGCCGCCCCGACGTCCTGTACTGGGCGGCGAGGATGTTGCCGTAGCCGAGGAACTCGCCGGCTGCGTAGCGCTTCTCGACCAGGAGCCGGAACCGATCGCCCGGAAGGGAGTCGGCGGCGAAGTCGAAGTCCCACTCGAAGAGGGCCACGAGGGCGGCCGTGAGCGCGGGTTGCTCCCCCAGGCGGTCGATGCTGGCGAAGAGCGAATCCTCGAGCCGACCGGCGACCGCGACGATGCGGACCTCCACCGGCGTCTGGACGGTCTCGAGCGTCCAGCGGTTGGCCTCCCGTGTGAGCTCGTGGCGCTCGGCGGGTGAGCGCCAGTAGGTGACGCCGGCCGTCTCTCCCGAACCCGCGCGCGCGACGAGGAGCCGCTCGCCGGGACGCAGGCGTCTCGGGTTCACCGCCGGCCGGAGGGCCGCGATCATCTCAAGGGCGTCGGTCCGGGGCACGCCGCTCCGGAGAAGCGCGGCCTCGAGGGTCTCGCCACGCCGCACCTGGGTCTCACTCACGGCGAGCGGCGGCGGCACTGGAGGTTCGGGCGCAACGGTCGCAACGGGCGGCGGATCGACGGGAGACGTCGGCAGGGCCGTCACGAAGGCCGCGAGGAGTGAGAGCATTGCGAGCACCGGGCGGAGACGCCGCATAGGCCGTTACTGTATCAGAAGAGCCACCGGCCGCTCAAATCCCGCCGGCCGGTAGGGCCTCACGCTCCGAACTTGGTGAGCCGGAGGGCGTTGGCCATCACGAGCGGCATGAGGTCCTGGGCGGCGAGGAGCCCCAGGGTCCCGGCTGCGCAAGCCCGCTCGGTGAAATGCCTCACCGGGTCCGCGCCACAGTACGCACTCCAGATGAGCGCCGGCACCGGCTGCCAGCCGTGCCCTTTGAGGACCGAGGGCGTCGCATGATCCCCGGAGACCACGAGCACGTCGGGCCGGAGCGCGAGGATGTCCGGCAGGTGGGCGTCGAAGCGCTCCAGTGCCGCGACCTTGCCGTCGAAGTCGCCGTCCTCGCCGGCCTTGTCCGTGTCCTTGTAGTGGAGGAAGAAGAAGTCGTAGGCGCTCCAGTGCTCGCGCAGCGTGGTGACCTCGTCGGCGAAGGTGCTGCCCGTCTTGAGCACCTCCATTCCCACGAGCCGCGCCAGCCCCCGGTACATGGGATAGGCGGCGATGGCCGCGGCCTTGAGGCCGAAGACCTCGGGAAGGCGGGGCAGGTCGGGCTGCCGGTCGAAGCCCCGCAGGAGGAGCATGTTGGCCGGAGCGGCGTCCTTGAGGAGCGGGCGCGCGGCCTCGACGAAGCGGTTGACGAAGGCGGCGGTGGTCTCGGCCTCGGGGACGAGCGCAAGGGCGGCGAGCGGCGGGACGCCGAGCGCTTGCGGGTCGGTCTCGGACACGCGGCCGGAGAGCCCGGCTCCACGCAGCACGAGAACGAAGCGGTGCTCCCGGACCGGCTCCACCAGGACCTCGACGCCCTTCAGACGGATCTGGCGGAGCCGCTCCACGAGGCGGTTGCACAACTCGGTCTGGATCCGTCCAGCCCGGCGGTCGGTGATGAGGCCGTCGCCATCCACGCTGCAGAAGTTCCCTCGCGCTGCGACGTCGCCCGGGCGCAGGTCGAAGTCGATGCCCAGCGCCTCGAGCACCCCGCGCCCGACGACATAGCGCAGGGGATCGTAGCCGAAGAGCCCGAGGTGTCCGGGCCCGCTGCCCGGAGTGATACCCGGGCCCACGTGGCGAATCAGCCCGCAGGCCGAGCGGGCGGCCAGGGCGTGGAGGTTCGGGATACGCGCGGTCGCCAGCTCGCTCTTGGCCGTCCCGGGGCGGGGCAGGCCGCCGAGGCCGTCCAGCGAGCACAGCACGATCCTCGTCGCGTTGCCGATGACCAGCGTCCGCAGCAGGTCCAGATCCATGGGGCTGCGCTACGCGTCCTTCACCGGGTTCTCGAGCGTGCCGAGCCCGGTGATCTCGAGCCGCACGGTGTCGCCGGGCTGGAGCACGATGGGCGGCTTGCGGGAGAAGCCGACCCCGGCGGGGGTGCCCGTGGCGATGAGATCGCCGGGCTCGAGCGTCATGATGCTCGACAGGTACTCGATGAGGTAGCCGATGTCGAAGATGAAGTTGCGCGTGGTCCCGTTCTGCATGAGGCGGCCGTTGACCCAGGTCTTGAGATCGAGCACGTGCGGGTCGGGGATCTCGGCAGTATCGGCGATGTACGGGCCCACCGGGGCCAGCGTGTCGCCGATCTTGCCCGAGGCCCACTGGCTCGTGTGGAACTGGAAGTCGCGCGCGCTCGCGTCGTTGACGATCGTGTAGCCGTAGACGTGGTCGAGGGCCTGCGCCCTCGGGATGTGTCGGGCGGTGCGTCCGATGACGACGCCGAGCTCCACCTCCCAGTCGAGCGTCTTCTCGCCGCGCGGCCTCAGGATGGGCTCGCCGGGGTCGAGGATGGCGTTGGCCCACTTGGGGAAGATCGGCGGCTGCTTCGGCACGGGGGTGCCCCCCTCGGCGGCGTGGTCCCGGTAGTTCAGGCCGATGCAGATGAACTTGCCGGGATCGGCGATGGGCGCGTGCAGCCGGACGGAGCCGGCCACGTGAGCGACCGGGTCCAGCATCCCGGCCTTGATCGCCGCCATCATCGCGGCGAGCATGTCCTGGCTGACGACACCGCCCTCGAGGAAGCCGCGGGTACTCTGCGGGAACAGCGTTGCCGCGATCTCCCCGGCGCGGACCACGCCCTTGCCGGCGAGGTGGGTGGCGCCCGTCGCGGCCAGATCCATCACGCGGTCCTGCCCGAGGAAGCAGCCCAGGCGTGGCGCGTGGCCACTCTGGGAGAAGCGAACGATCTTCATCGCGGCACGACCTGTTTCACGATCCTGCGGAACTCCTTGTCGTCGAGGAGGCCCTTCTTCTTCAGGGAGGCGGACTTGACCCGCATGAGGATGTCGGTCACCTGGTCCTCGGTGGCCTTGACGCGGATCCGCTCCAGGTGCATCCGGATGGAGTCGAGGCCGCTGTTCTTCCCCAGCACCACGCGGGGCATCCGCTGCCCCACCAGCTTCGGGTGGAACGGGAACACCTCCAGGAAGTGGTCCCTGGCCGCGTTCTTGTACCAGCTCGCGATGATCCCGGACTCGATGTCGAAGAGCGTGTCCCCCACGATCTGCCGGTTGGCGGGCATGGCGATCCTGGCGATCTTCCGCACGTACCGGGACAGCTTGGTGAGGCGCTCGGTCTTGATGCCCGTGTCCACCCCGTACATGGTGAGCAGGGCCAGGAGCGTGTCCTCGGTGGGCGCGTTGCCGGCCCGCTCCCCGATGCCGGAGATGGTGGAGTGGATCACCTCGGCCCCCTCCGCCACCGCGATCACCGTGTTGGCCACACCCATGCCGAAGTCCATGTGGAAATGGGTTTCCAGGGGCTTCTTGATCCGCTCGCGGGTGTGGCGCACAAAGTACCGGACGGCGTGCGGCGACAGCACGCCGAAGGTGTCCACCAATGCCAGGGCGTCCATGTGCCCCTGGGTGGCCACCTGCTCGATGATCTTCAAATACCAGCTCATATCGGCCCGGGAGGCGTCGATGGGGAAGAACACGACGTACAGGCCCTGCGACTTGGCGTACTGCGTGGCCTCGATACTGGCCTCGACGGCCTGATCGAGGGTCCACTTGTAGGCGTACTCGATGATGTGTTCGCTGGAGGGGACCTCCATCACGATGCCCTTCACGCCCGTGTCCACCACCCGCTTCACGTCCTCCTTCATGCAGCGGGAGAAGGCGAAGATCTCGGCGGGCAGGTTCCGCTTCACGATCTCCTTGATGGCCTTGGCGTCCGCCGGAGAGACCGCCGGCATGCCGGCCTCGATCCGGTGCACCCCCGCCTCGGCCAGCAGGGTGGCCAGGCGCACCTTCTCGGCTGGGGTGAACTCCACGCCGGCCTGCTGCTCGCCGTCCCGCAGACACACGTCGTGGAACTTCACCCGCTTGGGGAACTGAGTCCCCTGCATGACCTCGTCGAGGAAGTTCCAGGGGCTCACAAACCAGCGGTCCGTATGCCAGGGAGTCATATTGGCGGCCATCCTCGTGCCTCCTTCGGAAAGCGCTCGGCGATGAGCTTGCAGTGTTGTCACCTGGATCAGGTCGGATGCCCCGCGACATGCTCGATGCGCCCGAGGATCTGCCCAAAGAGGC
>Ga0154317_1207_pt1 | contig 50514 bp, 51 predicted proteins | sample RifGroA2_FD_105611 | JGI IMG/M metagenome (GOLD analysis project Ga0154317, IMG submission 105611) | Candidatus Rokubacteria bacterium GWA2_70_23 | reverse complement strand
CTCATCCGACCCCGACCAGTAGAGTTGTATACGTTATTTCCTGACGCACGCTTATGTCACGTTCTCCGCGCCCCCTCCAGGGCCGCCGCCACGCCACACACCGTTCATGATGCCTACGCTCCGAGGTGTCCATCACGGAGATGGTGGAGCTGGTCGCCGAGCTAACCGAGTTCCGGGGGCGGATCGCTTGGGGCCCCTCCAAGCCGAACGGGCAGCGGCGGCGCTGTCTGGACGTCTCCCGGGCCAAGCGGGCGTTCGGATTCCGCGCCCGTACGACCTTCCGAGACGGGCTCGCGCGGACGGTGGCGTGGTACGAAGCTCAGCGCGGGCTGGCCCCGGCAGCTCCGGAGACCTACTGCCTCGGCTCCTGGTCTACAGGGAACTCGAGCGCCGGGACTCGCGGCTCTGCCGTCGCGTCATCTTCCTCCTCGAGCTGCTGGGGCGCGACGCCCCGTATGCGGCACGGGCGGTGGGGACGGCATCGTGGGTGGTGCGACGCCTCACCACGCGGGATCTCGCGTGGGCCGACGTCGTGTTGAACGCGGTGCCGATGTTCCTCGAAGAAGGCGAGGAGGTCCGTCTCGAGGCTCATGGCCGGTACCAGCCACTCAGGCGGGCTGCGGTTCCACGATCTTCGCCTGGCCGCTGTATCGCTTCACCCTGACCCGGCCTTCCCGATGCCGCTGGGCGGCGATGTCGAAGGCCAGCTGCATCCGCAGCAGGTGATCCATCTTGGGGCCGAACGCCTTCTCGATCCGCAGAGCCATCTCGCCCGAGAGGGCGGTGCGCTCGTTCAGCAGCAGCGACAAGGCCTGGCGCGTAACGCCCAGGAGGCCCGCGGCCTCCGTGACCGACAGACCGAGGGGCTCGATAACCTGACGGCGGATCACGCCGCCGGGGTGAGGGGGATTCTTCATGGACATCGCAACATCTCCTTCCTAGTGGTAGTCCGTGAGGTCGACATCAAAGGCATCGCCCTTCTCGAAGCGGAAGACAATCCTCCAGTTCCCGGTGATCGTGACGCTCCAAAACCCCTTGAGGTCACCCTTCAGCGGGTGAAGGCGCCAGCCGGGAAACAGCCCCACGTCACCCGATTCCTCGGCCGTATCGAGCGCGGCGAGCACGTCCGCGATCTTTTGGGCCTGGCCGGCGGAAACGCTGCGCCGGTCGTCGTCTTCAAACAGGCGCTTCAGTCCCTTGTGTCCAAAACTCTTAATCGGCATCCATTTCCCATGTAACCTGTCAAATGACGTTTGTCAACCCACTGGCGTCGCGGCAAGATGGAATTGCTGCGGATCAAGCGGCCGGAGATGTTGAAGGAGCATTCCCCCGAGGACCTCGGACGCGTGCTCGGCTTGGATCGCGCTCCCGAGGTCAAGACGTTACGGCGCAAGCTCAGCCGCCTGGCCACCGTCGGCCGGGCCACGGAGTTCGGTCGGGCCCTCGCCGAACGACGCGTGGCCGAACGCGGAGCCGCGCTGGGCTTCCTGTACGCAGATGGGCCTTCTTCAGCGGCCTGCTAGGCCCGACACCGCCGTCGGTGGTGTGCTTCACGAAAGGGCGAAGCGCTCTTAGTGCCTGTTGTTTCATCGCGTCCGAGGGGAAATCCACGGGGTTATCCACGGCCCGCACACAGCTGCGGTGGACAACTCCCGGCCGGCACGCCCTCGCGGCCCGTGTGCTATCCTAACTCGCGTATGTCCCTGGTGAATTTGCTGGATCTCCTGCCCTCCGAGATGGAATCGCTGGTGGAGTCACTGGGCGCGCCGCGCTACCGCGGCCGTCAGCTCGCTGGCTGGATCTTCGGCAAGGGCGTCACCGACCTCGGGGCCATGTCCGACCTCCCCAAGGACCTGCGGCAGGCCCTCGCGGAGCGCTGCGCGGTGGGCCTGCCTGAGGTGGAGCGGATCACGCCTTCCCAGGATGCCAGCCGGAAGCTCGTCTTGCGGCTCGCCGGCGGCTCACGGTTGCAGTCGGTCCTCATGCCCGACGACGACCGGCTGACGCTCTGCCTCTCCACCCAGGTGGGCTGCGGCTTCGGCTGCGCGTTCTGCCTCACGGGGACCATGGGGCTCGGCCGGAACCTGAGCCCGGGCGAGATCGTGGGGCAGGTGCTCGTCGCCAGGCGCCTCCTCGAGGCCGGGCTGCGGATTACCCATGTGGTCTACATGGGCATGGGCGAGCCGCTGGCCAACTACGCGGCGACGGTGAAGTCGCTCCGCATCCTCACCGACCCGCACGGCTTGGGCTTTTCCCCCAGGCGGATCACCGTCTCCACGGTGGGTCTGGTGGCGGGGATCGAGAAGCTGGCGCAGGAGAACCTCCGGGTGAACCTGGCGATCTCGCTTCACGCCACGACCGACGAGATCCGCGACCAGCTGATGCCGGTGAACAAGGCCTTCGACCTCGAGGCGTTGCTGGCCGCCTGCCGGCGCTTCCCGCTGCCCGTCCGCCAGCGCATCACCTTCGAGTACGTCCTCCTCGACGGCGTGAACGACGGTCCCGAAGACGCCCGCAGGCTGGTGCGGCTGCTCCGCGGGATGCGGGCCAAGATCAACCTGATCCCGTTCAACGACTGGGAGGGTTCTTCCTTCCGCCGTCCCGCCCTCCAGAAGATCCTCGCCTTCCAGGCGATCCTGCTCGAGCACGGGATCACCGCGACGCTCCGCTGGAGCAAGGGGGAGGACATCGGGGCGGCGTGCGGCCAGCTCAAGGAGTCCGTGACCGTCGGGCGCGGACGGGCGGCGGCCGAGCTGACGGCGCCATGACGACCCGCGCGATCACGGTGGGCGTGGCCACCCTCGGGTGCCGGCTGAACCAGGTGGAGTCGCAGGAGATGCTGGGGCTCGTCGAAGCCCAGGGCTTCCGGCCCGTGGCCGGGGCGGAGCGCGCCGAGGTGTATGTCGTGAACACCTGCACGGTGACGGGCCGGGCCGATGTCTCCGACCGGCAGCTCATCAGGCGGATCACTCGCGAACGCCCCGGGGCGCTGGTCGTGGTCACCGGCTGCTGGGCCCAGACCGACCCCCAGGCGGTGGCCCGGATCCCCGGCGTGGACCTCGTGCTGGGCAATCAGGAGAAGTACCGGCTCCCCGAGCTCGTGGCCGCGCTGCTCGCGCAGCGCCCGGAGCATCAGGCCGTCGATGGCCGGGGGCCGGAGATCCGGGTCGCGCCCATCGCCGAGGCGCGCTCCGTGCCCGCGGCGCCCCTCGCGAGGGTCGCCGGCCGATCGCGCGCCTTTGTCAAGATCCAGGACGGCTGCCAGCACCGCTGCGCATTCTGCATCGTGCCCGCCGCTCGGGGCGCGAGCCGCAGCCAGGACCCGGAGGTGGTGCTCGATCGGGTGCGCGCCCTGATCGAGGCCGGCCACGGGGAGATCACGCTCACGGGCGTGGACCTGGGGCATTACGGCTGGGATCTCCTGCCGCGCACGACCCTCGCCGTCCTCCTTCGGCAGCTTGCCGAAGTGGCGGGGCTCAGGTGGCTCCGGCTCTCCTCGATCCTGCCTGCCTACGTCACCGCGGATCTGCTGGAGGTGATCACGGGCTCGCCTCGGGTCGCGCCGCACCTGCATCTCCCGCTTCAGAGCGGCAGCGACCGGGTGCTCCGCCTCATGCGCCGTCCCTACAACACGCGCATGTACCGGACGCTCGTGGAGCGGCTCGCGCGTGACCTGCCGGACCTCGGTCTCGGCGCCGACCTGATCGTGGGGCACCCGGGTGAGAGCGAGGCGGACTTCGCCGAGACCAGGGCGCTCGTGAGCGGATTGCCCTTCTCCTATCTCCACGTCTTTTCCTACTCCGACCGGAAGGGGACGGAGTCCACCCGCCTCACCGACCGCGTGCCGGCGCAGACGATCCGCGCCCGGAGCGCGGCGCTGAGACAGCTCGGCCGCGAGAAGGCTCTCGCGTTCAGGCAGCGGATGCTGGGCCGGACCCACGAGGCGCTGGTGCTGGAGGCGCGGGACCGCGCCACCGGCCTCCTCTCGGGGCTCACGGCGAATTACGTCGAGGTGCTCTTCGACGGGCCGGACCGGCTCGCCCGCGGCTTCGTGCCCGTGACCATCACCGACTGCCGGCCCGAGGGGACCTTCGGCCGCCTGGAGGGTTCGATCGCATGACAGCGCGACAGGCCCGAACGCGGGGAAACCAGATCACCGTGGGGGTGATCGGAGGCAGCGGCCTCTACGAGATGGAAGGCCTCACCGACTTGCGGTGGGTGCGGGTGAAGACGCCCTTCGGCGATCCCTCGGACGCCTACTGCGTGGGCCGGCTGGGCGACCGCGAGGTGATCTTCTTGCCCCGCCACGGCCGGGGGCATAGGCTCACCCCCTCGGAGCTCAACTACCGCGCGAACATCCACGGCTTCAAGCAGTTGGGCGCCAGGTGGGTCATCTCCATCAGCGCGGTGGGGAGCATGCGGGAGGAGATCCGCCCCCTGGATCTCGTGCTGCCCGACCAGTTCTACGATCACACGAAGCGGCGCGTGTCGACCTTCTTCGGCGACGGGATCGTGGCCCACGTGGGGATGGCGCACCCGGTGTGCTCCGATCTGGCCGACCTCCTGGAAGCCGGCGGGCGCGAGACCGGCGCGACGGTTCACCGGGGCGGCACGTACATCTGCATCGAGGGGCCGCAGTTCTCCACCAAGGGGGAGTCCGAGATCTACCGCCGCTGGGGGGTGTCGGTGATCGGCATGACCAATATGCCGGAAGTCAAGCTCGCCCGAGAGGCCGAGCTCTGCTACGCCACGCTGGCGCTCGCCACGGACTACGACGTGTGGCACGAGGAGCACGAGGCGGTGTCGGTGGAGGCCGTGGTGGCCACCCTCCTCAAGAACGTCGCGACCGCCAAGGACGTGCTGCGCCGGGTGATTCCCCGGATCGGGAAACCCTGCGGCGGCGGCTGCCGCCAGGCGCTCAAGGATGCCGTCATCACGAACCCTGCGGCCTTTCCGCCGCGCACCCGGAAGCGGCTCGACCTGCTGATCGGGCACTACTTCCAGAAGGGCAACACCCGTGGCTGATCTCGTGGTGGTGGGCTCGGTGGCGCTCGACAGCGTGAAAACGCCCTTCGGGCAGGTGGCCGAGGCGCTGGGGGGGTCGGCCACCTACTTCTCCTACGCGGCGAGCTTCTTCACCCAGGTCCACGTGGTGGCGGCGGTGGGGCAGGACTTCCCCAAGGAGCACCTGGCCCTGCTCGAGCAGCGGGGCGTGGACATCGGCGCGGTGCAGGTGGTGGAGGGGAAGAAGACCTTCCGCTGGACGGGCGAGTACGGCTTCGACCTCAACGAGGCGAAGACGCTCGACACGCAGCTCAACGTGCTCGCCGAGTTCAAGCCCGCGCTGTCCCCGCCGCTCCGGACGGCACCCTTCCTCTTCCTCGCCAACATCGATCCCGAGCTGCAGCTGGACGTGCTCGGGCAGATGGAGCAGCCGCGGCTCATTGCGCTGGACACCATGAACTTCTGGATCGAGGGCAAGCGGGAGGCACTGGGCCGCGTGCTCTCCCGCGTGGACGTGCTCCTGATCAACGACGCCGAGGCCCGGATGCTGGCCCGCGAGCCCAACCTCGTCAAGGCCGCGCGCGCGATCCTGGACATGGGGCCCCGCGTGGTGGTGATCAAGCGCGGCGAGTATGGCGCCCTCATGGTCTCCGACGGCCGCTTCTTCTTCGCTCCGGCCTACCCGCTGGAAGCGGTCTTCGACCCGACGGGCGCAGGCGACACCTTCGCCGGCGGTTTCATGGGCTACCTGGCGCAGCGGGGACTCACCGACCCCGCCTCCCTCCGCCGCGCCATGGTGCACGGCGCCGTCATGGCCTCGTTCACGGTGGAGGACTTCTCGCTGGACCGGCTCAAGCGCCTCGACCCGGCCGAGATCGAGCGGCGCTACAAGACCTTCCAGGAGATGGTGCACTTCGACCGATGACGACGGACCCTGCGCTCGCGGCCAAGCACGCGCGCCTCGTGGCCATCCTCCGGACCATGGACCGCCCCATCGTTGCCTTCTCGGGCGGGGTGGACTCCACCTTCCTCGGCTGGGCGGCGAAGCAGGCGGTGGGGGAGCGCGCGCTCCTGGTCACGGCGGACTCCGAGACCTACCCGTCCTCCGAGCTCGGCGAGGCGCGGCGGCTGGCCGCCCTCATCGGGCTGCCGCACACGGTGGTGCAGACGCGCGAGCTGGACAACCCCGAGTACGCGAAGAACCCGCCCAACCGCTGCTTCTTCTGCAAGGACGAGCTGTTCACGCGCTTGGAAGCCATCGGGCGCGAGCACGGCGGCCTCCCCATCGTCTACGGCGCCCTCATGGACGACCTGGGCGATCACCGTCCCGGCATGGAGGCGGCATCGCTGAAGGGCGTCCGGGCCCCGCTCATCGAGGCCGAGCTGTGGAAGGAGGAGGTGCGGGCCCTGTCCCGGGCGGCGGGGCTCCCGACTTGGGACAAGCCCTCCTTCGCCTGTCTCTCCTCGCGCTTCCAGTACGGCGACCCCATCACCGTGGACAAGCTCAGGCGGGTGGACGAGGCCGAGGCCTTCCTCCGGACGCTCGGCTTCAGCCAGTTCCGGGTGAGGCACCACGACCGACTGGCCCGTCTCGAGCTGTCGCTCCCGGAGATGGAGCGGCTCTGGCAGGAGGGGCTCCGTGAGGCCATCCTCGCCCGGTTCCGCCAGCTCGGCTACGCCTACGTCACGCTGGACATGCAGGGCTTCCGCAGCGGCAGTGCCAACGAGATGCTCCAGTGGATCGGGAAAAGGTCAAGGCGCTCCTAGAGGAGGTGGCGCGCGGGACGCTGTCGCCCGAGCGCGCGCTGGCGCGCCTGCGCGACCTCCCCGTGGAGGACCTGGGCTTCGCCCGCGTGGATCTCCACCGCTCGCTGCGCCACGGGGTCCCGGAGGCGGTGTTCTGCCAGGGGAAGACGCCCGAGCAGGTGGTGGCCATCCTCCGCCGGCTCGCCGAGCAGCACGACAACATCCTCGCCACGCGCGCCGACGAGCGCGTGCTCCAGGCCGTGGCGGAGAGCGGGCTGCCCCACCGGCTCCACCCGCAGGCGCGCATCGCCGTGGTCCGGCCCCGTGACGAGGAGGGCCTCGGGCTCGTCGTCGTCATGAGTGCCGGCACCTCCGACCTGCCCGTGGCCGAGGAGGCCGCCATCGCCTGCGAGACCATGGGCAACCGCGTGGAGCGCATCTATGACTGCGGCGTGGCGGGGCTCCACCGGCTGGTGCCGCACCTCGACCGGCTCAACGAGGCCAACGCGATCGTCGTCGTGGCCGGCATGGAAGGCGCGCTGCCGAGCGTGGTGGGCGGGCTCGTGGACCGTCCCGTGATCGCCGTGCCCACGAGCGTGGGCTACGGCGCCTCCTTCGGCGGCATCGCGGCGCTCCTGGCGATGCTCAACTCCTGCGCGCCGGGCGTGTCGGTGGTGAACATCGACAATGGCTACGGGGCGGCGGCCCAGGCCAACCAGATCAACAAGCTCGCCGCCAAGGTCCGGTAGGCCGTGCGCCTGGCGTACTTCGACTGCCCCAGCGGCGCGGCCGGGGACATGATCCTCGGGGCCCTCGTGGACGCCGGGGTGCCCTTCGAGGCCCTGCGCGAGGGGCTGGGGAAGCTCGACCTCCGCGGCTACTCCCTGGAGCGGCGGGAGGTCATGAAGGGCGCGTTCCGGGCGACCAAGGTGGACGTGCACGTGCACGACCATGCCCACGAGGCCGGGGAGGCGCCCGGGCACGCGCATGAGCGTCCCCATGGCAAGCACGCCCACCCGCACCGGAATCTCGCGGCCATCCTCGACGTCCTGGGGCGGAGCGCGCTGCCCGGGCCCGTCCGGGCCGATGCCGAGAGGATCTTCAGGCGGCTGGCCGAGGCCGAGGCGCGGGCGCATGGGGTCGGCGTGGAGGAGGTGCGCTTCCACGACGTCGGGGCGGTGGATGCCATCGTGGATGTCACCGGGGCGTGCATCGGGCTTCATCTGCTCGGCATCGAGGCGGTACACTGCTCGGCGCTGCCGCTGGGCGGGGGGATGGTGAACGGACCCCATGGCAGGATCCCCGTGCCCGCGCCCGGCACGGCCGAGTTGCTCCGCGGCTTCCCGGTGGTGGACACGGGCGTCAAGCGGGAGCTGGTGACGCCCACGGGGGCGGCGATCCTGACGACCCTCTGCGCCGGGGCAGGGGCGATGCCGGCCATGACGGTCTCGGCGGTGGGCTACGGCGCGGGCAGCATGGATCTCGACACGCCGAACGTGATCCGGGTCTTCGTCGGCGAGGGGGCAGCGGGGCTTTCCCGGCCGGATGCCGTGACGGAGACGGTGTACCAGGTCGAGACCACCGTGGACGACATGTCGCCCCAGCTCTGGGAGCCCCTGATGGACCGGCTCTTCGAGGCCGGGGCGCTGGATGTGTACCTCACGGCCGTCCTCATGAAGAAGAGCCGCCCGGGCGTGGTGCTCACGGCATTCTGCGAGCCCGCCGAGGTGGGCTCGCTCGCGCGGGTGCTCTTCGAGGAGTCCACCAGCATCGGCGTCCGCTGGATGCCCTGGCAGCGCCAGCGATTGCCGCGGGAGATGGTGACGATCGAGACGTCCTACGGGATGGTGGCGTTCAAGGTCTCGCGCCTGGGGGACCGCGTGGTCACGGCGACGCCGGAATTCGACGAGGTGCGCCGCATCGCGCGGGACAAGGGCCTGCCGGTGCGCGAGGTGCTCGACCAGGCACGGGCCGATGGGCGCCGGCTCTTGACATCCGCCCCTGGCACGGCATAGGGTTGCAGTCCACGGCGGTCATCGAGCTCTCACGCATCCACCCCTCTGAGGAGGTCACTGCGGTGAAAACCAAGGTCACGATGACGATCAACGGGGTGAGCTACTCCCACGAGGTCGAGCCGCGGATGCTCCTGGTGCACTTCATCAGGGAGCTGGCCGGGCTCACGGGCACCCACGTGGGGTGCGACACCAGCCAGTGCGGCGCCTGCACGATCAACCTGAACGGCCTGGCGGTGAAGTCCTGCACCCTGCTGGCCGTCCAGGCCGACGGGGCGCAGATCACCACCATCGAGGGGCTGGCCAAGGACGGCAAGCTCCATCCCATCCAGGAGGCGTTCTGGGAGAAGCACGGGCTGCAGTGCGGCTTCTGCACGCCGGGCATGATCATGTCGGCCGCGCAGATCCTCCAGCGCAACCCGAACCCGTCCGAGGCCGAGATCCGCCACGAGCTCGAGGGCAACCTCTGCCGCTGCACGGGCTACCACAACATCGTCAAGGCCATCCAGTACGCAGCCGAAACAATGGCGAAGCGGTAGAGGAGCCTCCACCATGGCCACCGCGAGACTGATGGGCTCGAGCATCAAGCGCCGCGAGGATCCCCGCTTCATCACCGGCAAGGGCAACTACACCGACGACCTCAAGCTCCCGGGCATGACCTATGCCGCCTTCGTCCGGAGCGAGCACGCCAACGCCAGGATCCGGGGCATCGACACCGCGCGCGCCAGGGCGCACCCCGGGGTCGTGGCGATCTTCACCGGCAAGGACATGACGGGCGTCAACTCGCTGCCTTGCGGCTGGCTGCTCCCGGAGCTGAAGGTGCCGCAGCACCCGCCGCTGGCCACGGAGGCCGCGCGCTGCGTCGGCGACCCCGTGGCGATCGTCATCGCCGAGAGCCAGACCGCGGCGCTCGATGCCGCCGACCTGGTGAAGGTGGACTGGGACGTGCTGCCGTCGGTGACGAGCACCGCGCGCGCGGCGACCCCCGGAGCGCCGCAGATCCACGAGGTGGCGCCGAACAACATCGCCTTCAAGTTCCAGATCGGCGATGCCGCCGAGACCGATGCCGCCTTCACGAAGGCCGACGTCGTCGTCAAGAAGCGCATCGTCAACCAGCGCCTCGTCGCCAACGCCATGGAGCCCCGCGCCTGCGTGGCGCGCTACGAGGACGCCACGGGCGACCTCACGCTGTGGGTCACCTCGCAGAACCCCCACGTGCACCGGCTGCTGATGACCGCCTTCGTGCTCGGCATCCCCGAGCACAAGGTGCGGGTGATCGCCCCTGACGTGGGCGGCGGGTTCGGCTCGAAGATCTTCCTCTACAACGAGGAGACCGTCTGCTCGTGGGCCACGCGCCAGATCAAGCGGCCGATCCGCTGGACATCGGACCGGCGCGAGGCCTTCCAGACCGACGCGCAGGGTCGCGACCATGTGACGGACGCCGAGGTCGCGCTGTCCAAGGACGGCACGATGCTGGGCCTGCGGGTGAAGACCACGGCCAACCTGGGCGCGTATCTCTCGACCTTCGCCCCCGCGGTGCCGACCTTCCTCTACGCGACACTGCTGAACGGCGTCTACGCCTTCGGCGCCATCCATGCCGAGGTCACCGGCGTCTTCACGAACACGACGCCGGTGGACGCCTACCGCGGCGCGGGCCGGCCCGAGGCGGCCTATCTCCTCGAGCGCATGGTGGATGCCTGCGCGGCCGCGCTCAAGATGGACCCGGCCGAGCTCAGGAAGAAGAACTTCATCCCCAAGTTCGACAACGGCTACCAGACCAAGGTGGCCCTCATGTACGACAGCGGCAATTACGGCCCGTGCTTCGACACGCTGCTGCAGATGCTGGACTACAAGAAGTTCCGCGCCGACCAGGCCGCGGCCCGCGCGCAGGGGCGTCTCCTGGGGGTCGGCTTCTCGACCTACATCGAGGCCTGCAGCATCGCGCCGTCCAAGGTGGTGGGAGCGCTGGGCGCCCAGGCCGGGCTCTGGGAATCCGGCAAGGTGCGCGTCCACCCCACGGGCAAGGTGACCGTCTTCACCGGGTCGCACTCTCACGGGCAGGGGCACGAGACGACCTTCGCCCAGCTGGCGGCCGACCAGCTTGGCATCCCTATGGATGACGTGGACATCGTCCACGGCGATACGGGCATCGTGCCCTTCGGCATGGGGACCTACGGCAGCCGTTCCGCCTCCGTGGGCGGCACGGCCATCCTGATGTCCATCAACAAGATCAAGGAGAAGGGCAAGAGGATCGCCGCCCATCTGCTCGAGGCCTCCCCCGGTGACATGGACTATGCCAACGGCCAGTTCTTCGTGAAGGGCTCGCCGGAGAAGGCCGTGCCCTTCGGCACGGTGGCCCTCGTCGCCTACGTGCCTCACAACTTTCCCGAGGGGGTCGAGCCCGGGCTCGAGGAGACGAGCTTCTACGACCCGTCGAACTTCTGCTTCCCCTTCGGCGCCCACGCCTGCGTCGTCGAGGTGGATCCGGACACGGGCCACGTCAAGATCCTCCGCTACCTGGCCGTGGACGACGTCGGCAACGTGATCAACCCGATGATCGTGGACGGCATGGTCCACGGCGGCATCGCCCAGGGCGTCGGCCAGGCCCTCTGGGAGGGTGCTGTGTACGACGACACGTCGGGCCAGCTCATCACCGGGAGCATGATGGACTACGCCCTGCCCAAGGCAGACGGGCTGCCCATGTACGAAACCGCCCGCACGGTGACTCCTACCCCGGTGAACCCGCTGGGCATCAAGGGAGCGGGGGAGACCGGCACCATCGCCTCCACGCCCGCCGTCGTCAACGCGGTGGTGGATGCGCTGTCCGGCCTCGGCGTCGACCACTTCGAAGCGATGCCACTCACGCCTGAGCGGGTCTGGAAGGCCGTTCAGGCCGCCACGTCCGGGAAGTAAGGGGGGAGCCATGTATCCAGCCCAGTTCGACTACCACACTCCCGGCACGGTGAAGGAAGCCCTCGACCTGCTGGGCAAGTACAAGGACGACGCCAAGCTCCTGGCCGGTGGCCACAGCCTCTTGCCCGCCATGAAGTTCCGGCTGGCACGCCCCGCCCACCTGGTGGACCTGAGAAAGGTCCCAGGCCTCGCCGGCATCAAGGAAGAGGGCGGCAGCCTCGTCATCGGCGCCATGACCACCCACTGGGCCGTCGAGTCCTCGCCCCTGGTCAAGGCCAAGTGCCCCGTGCTGGCGCAGACCGCCGCCCAGATCGGCGATCCCATGGTGCGCAACATGGGGACTATCGGCGGAAGCCTGTCCCACGCGGACCCGGCGGCCGACTACCCGGCGACGATCATCGCGCTCAACGCCGAGATGGTCGTGGAGGGGCCAAAGGGCAAGCGGACCATCAAGGTGGACGACTTCTTCAAGAGCCTCATGACGACGGCGGTGGGGCCCGACGAGATCCTCACCGAGGTCCGCGTTCCGGTTTGCGGCGCCAACGTGGGCTGCGCGTACATGAAGTTCCCGCACCCGGCCTCGCGCTTCGCCGTGGTCGGGGTCGCCGCGGCACTCACCGTGGAGGGCGGCAAGGTGAGCAAGGCGAGCATCGGCATCACGGGCGCCGGCACCAAGGCGGTCCGCGCCAAGGGCGTGGAGGCTGCCCTCCTGGGGAAGGCGCTCGACGCGGCGACGATCCAGGCGGCTGCCGAGAAGGCGCCCGACGGCGTGGACGTCCAGGCCGACCTGCAGGGCTCGGTGGAGTACAAGACGCACCTGCTGAAGGTCTTCGCCAAGCGCGCCATCGAGGCCGCCGCGAAGAAGTAGCCCTGTCTCGGACTTCCGAGCCCCGCGGATCGATGGGTCCGCGGGGCTTTCCTTTTCTGCGGTGATCGCCGGCATCGTTCTCGCCGCCGGCCTGTCTCGGCGCATGGGCCAGGCGAAGCTCCTGCTCGACTGGGGCGGCAGGCCCGTGATCCGCCGGACCGTGGAGTGCCTCGCCTCGGTCGGGCTCGACGAGATCCTCGTGGTCGTGGGTCCGTCGCACTCCGATCTGGAGACCGCGCTCGACGGGCTCGCGGTGAGGTTCGTCGTGAACGCGCATCCGGAGGCGGGCCAGGCCGGCTCGGTCGTCGCTGGCATCCGCGCGCTCGCGCCGGGGACGCACGGCGCGCTCATCGCGCTTGGAGACCAGCCGACGGTTCCGCGTGAAGTGATTCCCGCGCTGCTCCGCGCCTTCGGCGAGAGCGGTCGGTCCATCGCGGCGCCCTCCTACCGTGGGATACGGGGCAACCCCGTGCTCTTCGCGGCGTCGCTGTTTCCCGAGATCGTGGCGCTCGACGGTGACCAGGGGGCGCGCTCCGTGGTGGACCGGGATCCGGCGCGAGTCATGCTGGTGGACTTCGACATGCCGATGCCGCAGGATCTCGACACCCCCGAGGACTACGAGAGGCTCGGGTCCCCTGGCCAGCCGGTGTAAGATAGGAGCGTCATGAGAGAAGAGATCAAGAACATCCAGGACTTGATGGAAGGAGCGGACTACGTCACCGACGCGGCCATCGCCACCTCGGTGCATCTCGCCATGACGCTGCACAAGCCGCTCCTCATCGAGGGGCATGCCGGTGTCGGGAAGACCGAGGTCGCGAAGGTGATGGCGCGCATGCTCGGCACGCGCCTGATTCGCCTGCAATGCTACGAGGGGCTGGACGCGGCCCAGGCGCTTTACGAGTGGAATTACCCGAAGCAGATCCTGCACATCAAGCTCGAGGAGAGCACGACGCACTCGCTCGAGGACAAGGAGGCGGCGATCTTCTCCGAGCCCTTCCTGATCCGGCGGCCGCTGCTGCAGGCCATCACCGAGAACGGCCAGCCGCCGGTGCTGCTCATCGACGAGATCGACCGCGCGGATGAAGAATTCGAGGCCTTCCTCCTGGAGGTGCTCTCCGACTTCCAGGTGACGATCCCCGAGATCGGCACGATCAAGGCGACGTTTCCGCCCTACGTGATCCTCACCTCGAACCGGAACCGCGAGCTGTCGGACGCGCTCCGGCGCCGCTGCCTCTACCTCTGGGTGGACTTCCCCGGGTTCGACAAGGAGGTCCGGATCGTCACGCGCAAGGTTCCAGGGGTGAACGAGCGGCTGGCCCGCGAGATCTCCCGCTTCATGGAGAGCCTGCGCACGGTCCGGCTTTCCAAGCTCCCGGGCGTGGCGGAGACGCTGGACTGGGCGCAGGCGCTGTCCTCCCTCCACGCCGATCACCTCGACGAGGACCTGGTGGCCGAGACGCTCGGGTGCGTGCTCAAGGACCCCGACGACATCAAGCGCGTGAAGCGCGAGCTTGACGCCTCGGGCCTCAAGCGCTTCATCCCGCTGGACGGGTAAGCGGTTTCCATGCAGAATTCGCGGGACCTCATGACGGCCACGCTCGCCTTCGGGCGGATGTTGCGCGGCGCGGGGCTCCAGGTGACCGTCTCCGAGCTGATGGACGCGGTTCGGGCGCTGGAAGTCGTGGACGTCATGGACCGCTCCGACGTCTACCTCGGTCTCCGCACCGTGCTCGTCACCCGCCGTGAGGAGCTGCCCGCCTTCGACCGCTGCTTCGACGCCTTCTGGACGTTCCGCGCCGCCGAGGGGCAAGGGCTCGAGGGGCTCATGGGACCGACACAGAGCGCCGGACAGCAGGGCGAGGGGGACTCGGCGTCGGGCTCCCTGGAAACCGCGGGGCGGAAAGAGGCCGCGCTGGCGCTCGAGGGCTGGGAGGAGGAGGGGGCCGACGAGGGCGAGCCGATGGAGGTCCCCGGCACGAGCCCCCAGGAGGTGCTGATGGAGCGGGACTTCTCCTCCTTCCCCTCCGATCAGCTCGACGAGGTGGCGCGGGTCACGGTGCTCATCGCCAAGCGGCTCGCCCGCCGCGTGAGTCGCCGCCGGCGCCCCGTGAGGCGCGGCGGGGTGGTGGATCTGCGGCGCAGCGTCCGCGCCAACATGATGAAGGGCGAGTTCGTGGAGCTGAGGCGGCGCGAGCGCCGTCGCCGGAAGGTGCGGCTCGTCCTCCTCTGCGACGTGTCGGGATCCATGGACCTCTACAGCCGCTTCCTCTTGCAGTTCCTCTACGCCCTGCAGAACGTCTTCGGCCGCGTGGAGACCTTCACCTTCGCCACGCGCCTGACGCGCGTCACGGAGCACCTGAAGGGCGCCTCGTACCGGCGGGCGCTCCGGCAGCTCACCGAGGTCCGCGACTGGTCTGGCGGCACGCGCATCGGCGACTGTCTCGGCGAGTTCAACCGTGGCTGGGGGCGACTGGTGAACCGCCAGACCATTGTCCTCTTGCTCTCCGACGGCTGGGAGACCGGCGAGCCCGATGATCTCGCCACCGAGATGCTCACGCTCAAGCGGAAGGCGGGCCGCGTGATCTGGCTCAACCCGCTTCTCGGCAACCCGTCCTACGAGCCGCTCACGCGCGGGATGGCCGCGGCGCTGCCGCTCGTGGACCACTTCGCCGCCGCCCACAACCTCGCGAGCCTGCGGGATCTCGCGGGACACCTCACCCTCAGGTGAGCCGGCCATGAGCGAGCTCTTCGAGCACATCGAGCGGCTCCGCCAGGCGGAGGGCAAGGTCGCGCTGGCGACGCTCGTGAACACCCGCGGCACGACCCCCCGGAAAGAAGGCGCGCAGATGCTGGTCGGCGAGGGCGGCCGGATCCTCGGATCGGTCACCATCGGCGGCTGCGTGGACGCCCAGGTCATCGAGGAGTCGGCCGAGGTACTCGGGCAGAACCTGCCCCGCCTGCTCGAGCTCAACCTGGGCGATGAGGAGGCCTGGGAGATCGGGCTGACCTGCGGCGGGACCATCGAGGTGTTCGTCGAGCCGGTGACCCTCGATCGCCCGGGCGATCGGACGCTCCTCTTCTACGAGCGCGCGCGGGCGCATGCGGCGACCGGGGGGCGGGCGGCCATCCTCACCCGGCTCGAGGCGCCCGATCACGGTGCCAAGCTGCTCGTGCTCGACTCGGGCGTGCTGGAGGGATCGCTGGGCGAGCCCTTCCTCGACCGCCGCTTCGCCGCCGAGGCGCTGGAGGCGCTCGGCTCCGGCGGCTCCCGCACGCTTTTCCTCGAGGGAGTGCGGGTCTTCATGGAGGTTCTCGCGCCGCCCGCGATCCTCCTGATCGTGGGGGGCGGACACGTGGCCATGCCGCTCGTGAACCTCGGGCGGACGCTGGGGTTCCGCACCGTGGTGGTGGACGGGAGACCGCGCTTCGCGACGCGGGAGCGCTTCCCGGACGTGGACGAGCTCCGGATCGGCATCCCGTCGGACCTCGTGCGCGAGATCCCGCTCATCCCGGGCACGGCCTTGGTGCTGGTGGCCCATGATTACAAGTACGACCTGCCGGTGCTGCGCCACGCGCTGACCACGGAGGTCGGGTACATCGGGCTTTTGGGCAGCTCGCGGCGGGGAGCGGCGATCTTGAACCTGCTCCGGGAGGACGGCCTCACGGAGGCCCAGCTGGCGCGGTTGCGCGTGCCCATCGGGCTCGACCTGGGGGCCCAGTCGGCCCCCGAGATCGCGCTGGCGATCATGGCCGAAATCCTCGCCACCCAGCGCGGCGCCACCGGCCTCCCCCTTTCTGAAAAGGTGAAGAGCACATGAAACCCATTGCCCTGCGCAGAGGCGAAGCGGGTGCCGAGACCCTCGACGGCCGGATCGCCTGCCACGACGTGCGAGATCCCCAGGGGCGCGTCGCGATCCGGAAGGGGCAGACGCTCGATGCCGAGGCGGCACGCCTCCTGCTGACCTTGCCCTGGGGGGAGGTGCATGTCCTCGAGCTGGAGCCGGGGGACGTGCACGAGGAGCCCGCCGGGGCGCGGCTGGCGCAGTCGGCCGTGGGCGAGGGCGTGGAGGTGAAAGGCTATAGCGGGGGGCAGTGGACGCTGCTCGCCACCCGCCGCGGGCTCCTGCGCGTTCACGCCGCGGCGCTCGACGAGGTGAACGCGCAGCCCGGCATCGCGGTGTTCACGCTCTATGATCTCCAGCCGGTGGAGGCGGGCGAGGTGGTGGCGAAGGCGAAGGTGACGCCGCTGGCCATCGCGGAGCGGGTGGTGACGCACGTGGAGGAGTGTGCCCGGGCGGCGGGCGGGCTCGTCACCGTGAGGCCGTTCCTCCCTCGCACCATTGGCTCGGTCACGCGCGAGAGTCTGGATGCCCGGCAGCGCGCCAGGTTCGAGGCCGCGCTCCAGGAGAAGGTGGACTGGTTCGGATCGCGCCTGCTCCCCGTGCGCTACTCCGGGGGCGGTGCCGGCGCCGTGGCCGCGGAGATCCAGGCCGTGGTGGCGGCGGGCGCCGATCTCGTGATCGTCGCGGGCGCGAGCGCGCTGGATCCGCTCGATCCCGTGTTCCTCGGCATCGGGCTGGCCAGCGGGAGGATGGACCGGGTCGGAGTGCCGGCCCATCCGGGCAGCCTGCTCTTCCTGGGCGAGGCCATGAACCGGCCGGTGCTGGGCATGCCCACCTGCGGCATGTTCTCCCAGGCGACGACCTTCGACCTCATCCTGCCGCGCCTTCTCACCGGCGAGCGCATCGGCGCAGCCGAGCTGGCGGGGCTGGGCCACGGCGGGCTTCTCTCCCAGGACAGCGCCTTCCGCTTCCCGCCATACCGGAAGAGCGCGGCGCGGGGCGAGCTGCCGGAGTAGCGCCGTGGTCTACAGCACCGTGATCCGCGACCGCTTCCGCCACCCACGTTTCCGCGGCCGGATCGTGGAGCCGCAAGCCGCCTTCGAGGACGTGAACCCCCTCTGCGGCGACCGCATCCGCATCGAGTGCCGCATCGAGCACGGCACGCTGTCCGACGCGCGGCACCACGGCGACAGCTGTGCCATCTGCGCGGCCTCCGCGGACGTGTTGCTGGAGATAGTGGTGGGGCGCGCGACCGAGGAGGCGGCCGCCGTCCTGGCGGCGGCGGTCCTCGAGCGGCTGGAGGCGAAGATCCGGCCCACGCGGATGCGCTGCGTGACCCTGCCCATCTCGGTGCTCCGCGGGGCGCTCGCGAGCCTGGGGGGCCACCCCGATGAGCCCGTGGGCGAAGAGGCCCCACCGTTGCGGCGCCGCCCCGATGAGCGCTTGCGCGAAGAGGCCCCACCGCCACCCGGAGTCCCCCACGTTAAGGCAACCTGAATGACCCTGGGCGAGCTCTGCCGCGCGGACTTCCCCATCCTCTCCCGCACCGTGAACGGGCATCCCCTGGCCTACCTGGACTCCGCGGCCTCGAGCCAGAAGCCGCGCCAGGTGATCGAGGCCATCCAGCGCTACTACGAACGGAGCCACGCCAATGTCCACCGCTCCATCCACACGCTGGGCGAGGAAGCCACCGAGCTGTACGAGGGCGCCCGCGACGCGGTGTGCGGCTTCATCGGCGCCCGCTCGCGGGAGGAGGTCCTCTTCACGCGCGGGACGACGGAGGCGATCAACCTGGTCGCCCAGCTCGTGGGACGGACGCTCCGGCCTGCCGACGAAGTGCTGGTCACCGAGATGGAGCATCACTCGAACCTGATCCCGTGGCAGATGGCCTGCCGTGACCACGGCGCCGTGCTGCGGGCCGTGCCGGTGCCCGACGGCCGTCACCTGGACCTCGACGCCTTCCGCCGACTCCTCGGCGGGCGCACGCGCATCGTCGCGGTGACCCATGTCTCCAACGTCCTCGGCACGATCAACCCGGTGGCGGACCTCGTGCGCGAGGCCCACGCGGCGGGCGCGCTCGTGCTCGTGGACGGCGCCCAGGCCGCGCCTCACCTGGCGCTCGACATGGTGGCCCTCGGTGCGGACTTCTACGCCTTCTCGGGGCACAAGCTCCTCGGGCCCACCGGGATCGGGGTGCTGTATGGCCGCAAGGAGGTCCTGGAGCGCCTCGAGCCCGCCTGGGGCGGGGGAGAGATGATCAAGGAGGTGTGGATCGACCATGCCCAGTGGAACGATCTGCCGTGGCGCTTCGAGCCCGGCACGCCGCCGATCGCGGGGGCAGTGGGCCTGGCCGCGGCGGTGGAGTACCTCGACAAGCTCGGCATGCCGCGGGTGACCGTCCACGAGCAGGAGCTCACGCGCCGGGCCCAGGACGCGCTGGCGGCGATCCCCGGCGTCACCGTCTACGGGCCGCCGTCCGGCGAGGGGCGGGGAGCCGTGGTGGCCTTCAACGTGGAGGGCATCCACCCGCATGACGGGGCAGCGGTCCTCGACGAGGCCGGCATCGCGGTGCGTGCCGGTCACCACTGCGCCCAGCCGCTGATGAAGCGCCTGGGGATCGCCGGCACGCTCCGGGCGAGCTTCTCCGTCTACAACACGGCCGCCGAGGTCGAGCGCCTCGCCCGGGCCGTCGCAACGCTCCCCGCCCAGCTCTAGTCCACGCCGGGGCAAGTGGCGGGGTGGTCCTTTTCGAGCTGCTCTCGGTCCTCGCGCTGCGCCGGGAGCCTCGCCGCGGCGTGCTATCATGAGCCCCGTGAGGCGGCCATGAGACGTGTCCTGCTGCTCGGTCTGGTTCTGGTCGGCCTGGCCGTCGCCCTCGCCCCGCTTGCTGCCGTGTCCGCCCCTCCGGCGCCTGTCTCCCTCATCGAGATGGACGGCGCCATCACGCCCGTGACCGTGCGTCTCATCGCCACCGCCATCGAGCGGGCCCAGGCGGAGCGCTCCCAGGCGCTGATCCTGCAGCTCGACACGCCCGGCGGGCTCGAGCGCTCCATGCGCTCCATCGTGCAGTCGATCCTCAAGTCCGAGATCCCCGTCATCGTCTACGTCGGCCCCGGCGGCGCGCGCGCGGCCTCCGCGGGCGTCTTCATCACCATGGCGGCGCACGTGGCCGCCATGGCGCCCGCCACCAACATCGGTGCGGCGCACCCGGTGGCCGTGGGGGGCGGCTCCGACAGCGTGATGGCCAAGAAGGTGGAAAACGACGCCGCGGCTTTCGCGCGCACCATTGCCACCGAGCGGGGGCGCAACGCCGAGTGGGCCGAGAAGGCCGTGCGCTCCTCCGTCTCCGCCACCGAGCGCGAGGCGGTGAAGCTCCGCGTGGTCGATCTCGTCGCCGAGAACATCCCGGACCTCCTCGCGAAGGTGGACGGGCGCACCGTCAAGACGGTCCGGGGTCAGGTGACACTGCGGACGCGCGAGGCCCAGGTGAAGCGCATCGAGATCCGGTTCCGGGACCGCTTCCTGGCGCTGATCACCGATCCGAACATCGCCTACATCCTGATGATGATCGGAATGCTCGGCCTGTTCTTCGAGCTCTCGAACCCCGGCGTGATCCTGCCCGGCGTGGTCGGCGGCATCAGCCTCATCCTGGCCTTCTTCGCCTTCCAGAGCCTGCCAATCAACTGGGCGGGCCTGCTGCTCATCCTCTTCGGCGTGGCGCTCCTCATCGCGGAGATCAAGATCGTGAGCCATGGCGTGCTCTCCATCGGTGGTATTGTCGCCATGATCCTCGGCTCGATGATGCTCTACGACTCCCCCGAGACGGGGCTGCGCATCTCCTGGTACGTGATCATCCCGACCGTGGGGAGCACGGCAGGGCTCTTCATCTTCGCGCTGTCCTATGGCGTCCGGGCCCTGTACGGGCGACCCACCACGGGGGCCGCGGGCATGGTGGGGGAGACGGCGGTTGCCCGGACGGCGCTCGATCCCGAGGGGCAGGTGTTCGTGCAGGGTGAGCTATGGCGCGCGGTGGCCCAGGGCGGGCCGGTCGCGGTGGGCGAGGCGGTGCAGATCACGGCGGTGGAGGGGCTCACGCTCCACGTGGTCAGAGCAGGCAACCAGCGGTAGGACCGCGAGGAGGCACGCGCATGAGCGGCTTCGAGATGCTCTTCGGGATCGTTCCGGTGCTGGTGATCGTGATCTTCGTGATCGGCTCGTCGGTGCGGATCCTCCGGGACTACGAGCGGGCGGTGATCTTCCGCTTCGGCCGCCGCGCCAGCGCCGTGCTCAATCCGGGCGGCGACGGGTCGGGGCCCGGACTCGTGCTGCTGATTCCGTTCGTGGACAAGATGGTGAAGGTGAGCCTCAGGACCATCACCATGGACGTGCCGCCGCAGGACGTGATCACGCGCGACAACGTCTCCGTGAAGGTCAACGCCGTGATCTTCTTCCGCGTGCTCGACGCCGCGAAGGCCATCATCAGCGTCGAGGACTTCCTCTACGCGACCTCCCAGATTGCCCAGACGACGCTCCGGAGCGTGCTCGGGCAGCAGGAGCTGGACGACCTCCTGGCCGCGCGGGACAAGATCAACCAGCAGCTCACCCGCATCATCGACGAGCACACCACCCCGTGGGGGATCAAGGTCGCGGCCGTGGAGGTGAAGAACGTGGACTTGCCGCAGGACATGCAGCGGGCCATGTCGAAGCAGGCCGAGGCCGAGCGCGAGCGGCGCGCCAAGGTGATCAACGCGGACGGCGAGTTCCAGGCGGCCGCCAAGCTCTCCGAGGCTGCGGATGTCCTGTCGCGCTACCCGATCGCGATCCAGCTCCGGTATCTGCAGACCATGAGGGAGATCGCCTCGGAGCGGAACACGACGACGTTCTTCCCCCTGCCGATGGAGCTGTTCGGCGCGGTGATCAACGCCTTCAAGCCGGCGCAGCCGCCGAAGAGCGAGCCCGGCGGGTGACACGCTGCTTGTGATCTCCGCCCTCCGTGAGTAGAATACGGGGGCTCCACGGGGGGTTAGCTCAGTTGGGAGAGCGCGGCGTTCGCAACGCCGAGGTCGAGGGTTCGAATCCCTTACCCTCCACCATGAAATCTTCGCGCGCAGTATCGCGTAGTTGCCCCCGAGTCGCCTCCCCGGCGTCCAGCAGCGTGGACGCCGGTGGACGCGGCTGAACCCTCCCCAGCGCCGACTTGCAGGCTTCGATCCGCCCGCCGTCCTCGGACCAGGTGCGCTCGACATGCACGCGCTCGCGGGCCCAGTCGATGTCCTGGCAGGCGAGCGCCGTCGCCTCACCCCAGCGGAGGCCGCCCCCGAAGCAGACCATGAGAAACGCCACCCAGCGTGGCTTGAGCGCCTGGCAGGCGTCGAGCAGTGTCCGGGCCTCGGGCAGGCGGAACCACTGCACGTCGCGCTTCCGGGCCCGCTTGGATGGCTGCTTGCCGACGAAGAACTTGAGGTCGGCCGCTGGGGTGGGCCCCCGGTAGCCATTCACGTTGACCTGCCACTGATAGAACCGGGCGAGGGGGCACCCACGATGTGTCGGTCCTCATACAGGGGGAGCGCCGGCGGGAGGCAGGCCGAGAAGGTTCGCGATCTCGGCTCGGAGGCACCAAGCCATGGGTGCTCGGGGCGAGACTCGGCAACTGGTTGTGACTCTTGAGCTGGCTGGAGGCTCGGGACCCGCGCGCTGCGGGCCGGCATGGGCTGCGCGAGGGGGGGCCTTGATCGCGGCCAGGCGCGGCTGTAGGCTGCTCCCACTGCCGCCATCCGGGCGAGGGGACTGATGATCATTTTCCAGGACGAACCCGATCCCATCTTCCTTGCCATTGTCGACGAAGCCCTGGCGGACGTGCGTGAGGTCCACCTCGTCCGCTACCGGGAGGGCTACCGGCCGACCCGGGCAGAGCGGCGTGATCTCGATGAGTCGTATCGGGACCTGTTCCCGGAACCCGTTCCGTTCTTCACGCGCCGGGAACTCGTCCGCGTGATCGACCGGCTGCGGCGCGCGAGCCGCGACGAGCGCCGGCGCTACGAGCTGACGGACTATCACTGGCTGGTGTTCTACTCGTGCCTTCAGCTCTACTGCGACCTGCACAACGACGGGGCCACCGCCAGCGGAGACCAGGTCGGCCCGTACGAGATCGAGCACATCGACTTCGACGCCATGGTGGATCGGTTCTTCTTCGACACCGACTTCCTGATGGGGGCGACCTTGCTCTCCGCCGAGGAAGCGGCGCCTGGCCAGCTCCTGGTGACGCGGCAGGCATGGAAGATTGCCGCGCGTCTCAGGCCGGAGGCGAAGGATCTGCGAGTGGTGGAGGTCGCGTGCTCGCGGGGGAGCGAGGGCGGCCGTGAGTCGGTGCGCCGCGTCCCTGCGAGCGGCTACGTCGGCCCCTATCCTCTTCGAGAACGCGACGAGGGCGAAGATGGGTGACGGCGGTCCCGGGCGGGGGTCGTCCAGTCTTCCAAGAGTCGTGGCACCGGACTGAGCAGTGGCCTACGGAAATCGGTTCGCGCCGTTTGAGGTGGCGGGGGCTGGAGACAAGCTCACGGCGAGCCTACGCTCTGACCTGCGTGACTGCGGTGAAGACGGCGGGCGAGTTCGTGAGAAGGTGGGGGATGCGACGGGACAGAGGCTGGACCCGCCTGCTGGCCATCGGTGAGGCGCTGCTTGTCAGCGCCATCTGGGCATCCTCCTTCGTCATCATCAAGGTCGGGTTGGCCCACATGGCGCCGCTGACCCTGGCGGGCGTGCGCTATTTCGCCGCCTTCCTGCTGCTCCTCCCGGCGATGGCCCTGAACGGCGGGCTCACGCGAAACCCCGCCCCCGGCCACTGGTGGCAGCTGTTCGTGCTGGGGCTCTGCGCCTACCCTTTGAGTAACGGTGCGCTCTTCTGGGGGCTCCAGTACGTGCCGGCGACCACTGGCGCCTTCCTGTTCAGCCTGCTCCCACTGCCGGGCTTGTTCCTCGCTCTGGTCTGGCTGCGCGAGGTTCCCACGCGGCTGCAGGTCGTCGGACTCGCAGTCACTCTGGCAGGCAGTGCCCTCTTCTTCTCGCCGGGCCTGAGCGCGGGGGATCCGCGGGCACTGGCGGTGATCAGCCTCGGCGTCCTGGCGTTCGCCGTTTTCGTCGTCCTCAGCCGTGCTCTTGCTCGGGCGGGGCACGTGCCCACGGTGCCCTTGACCGCCCTTCCGCTGGGATTTGGAGGGGGCCTGCTCCTTCTGGTCGCGCTGCCGCTGGAGCGACCGGCATCGCCGTCTCTCGAAGGCTGGGTGGCCGTCCTCTGGCTGGCGGTGGTCAATACCGCTCTCGCCTACGTCCTCTACAACCATTGCATCCGGATCCTCACCGCCCTGGAGTCGAACGTGCTGCTGAGCCTCTCTCCGCTGGGGACGGCGCTGCTCGCGAGCCTCTTCCTGGGGGAACAGCTGGCGGCGCTACAGGTGATCGGCCTGGTGGTCGCCGTCCTGGGAGTCCTTCTGGTGCAGTGGAAATCAGCGCCACCTCCCTCTTCGTCACAGCCGGCGGACTGCTCCGCAAGTGGCCCCTCTGGCCGTTTCGCGCCGACGGAATCGAGACCGTAGCCCCGATTCATACCGTCGAGCCGCCTCGCGCCCACGGCCGCCCCGCGGTGAAGGTGCTGCGGTACCGCCTGGATCCGGTCGGGGCTCGCCGTCGGTGTCGCAGGCGCCATGGAGTCCATGCGGCCCGCAGCGCGGGAGTGGCAACAATGCCCAAGATTCGATACAGTACCTTGCGGACGAGAAGGGACCATACCACCCGGGAGGCGACGATGCCCGAACGCCTGCTACCCACCGAGCAGGAAGTCCGGAGCTGGCTCCGCGAGCGCCGCAACTGGGGGCGCTGGGGCAAGGACGATCAGGTCGGCGCGCTCAACCTCGTCACGCCGGCCAGGCGCGCGGCGGCGGCCCGGCTCGTCCGGAGCGGGCGCAGTGTCTCGCTGAGCCGCCCGTTCCCCAAGGAGCCGGGGCCGAACAACGCGCTGCCGGCCCAGCACTACATCCCGTGGGCGGTGCACGCCGTGCTCTTCGCCTACGGCGTCGCGCTGCTCGACAACGCGCTCCTCGAGCCGCTGGCGACGGCGTGCGTGGAGGAAGGGCGCGACGAGTTCATGCTGGTGATCGCGCCGCTGCGGGTCGTGGGTGGGACGGGCTCCCCCGCGAACCCGCTCGCGGTGTTCTGAGCCCGGCGTGACTCCCATCTCTTTTGTGAGTATTGCCCGAAGGATGCGGAAAGCGACACGCGCAGTATTGCGGTTGTCAACGATCCGGATCTGCCTGCCGGGGACTACGCTCTATTGGAATCTTACTGCCAGGATCCCGACTGCGACTGTAGACGCGTGTTCTTGTGCGTCCGCTCGCGCCGGAGGGTGGAGGCGGTGATCGCCTTCGGTTGGGAGAGCCGGAACTTCTATGCGCGGTGGTTGGGCTCCCGCGATCCCAGAGATCTCGACGAGCTCAAAGGCCCGTGTCTGAACTTGATGAGCCCTCAGTCCGATCTGGCCCCGGCGCTGCTCCGGGCTGTCCAGGACGTCCTGGAAGACGCAGGCTACGTGGCGAGCCTGAAGCGGCATTACGCCATGTTCAAACAGGCGCTGCGGGCACCGGCCGCCAAGCGCCGGTGAAACAATATGGGGAGGCCAATCAAAATGAAGCCCACGGAACGGAGCCAAGCGGGAAAACGCGCCTCTCGCCCCGAGCGAGCCAAGGGAGACAAGGCATGGGACGCGGCGGACTGGAAGTACTCCGCCTTGGTGGCGAGTTCGATGGTGCCGCTGTTCGGGAAGAAGCTCACCCCCGAGGAGGAAATGGACGGGCTTGAGGAGATCCTCCGACTTCATCCCGCCTACTACCCGGCCCTGTACCACCTCGGCGGCCGAAAGATCGCGACCGGCCAGGAGGCCGAAGGCCGGCGCCTTCTCCTGGAGGCCGTGGACCTGATGGCGAGGCGGGAGGGCCCCGCGCAGTTCGATCCGAAGTCGATGGACAACGTCATCGAGTTCCTTGAAGAGAACCTGCGCTACGACGTTGCGCGGGAGCTCTTGGAGCGACTGATCCAGCGGTATCCGCACCAGGCCCTCTTCTATGACGAGTTGGGCGCGGCGGCCTTGTTCCTGGGCGACGAGGCCGCGGCGGCCGCGATGGCGCGCAAGGCCGTGGAGCTCGATCCCCAAAACGCCCACTTCCTGTCCAACCTAGGCTGGGCGCATCTAGTCGCCGGGCGGCTCGACGAGGCCGGGAAGCACCTTGAGCGCTCGCTCGCCCTGATGCCAGCCAACGAGGTGACGCAAGGAAATTGTGAAGTGCTGCGCCACTTGAAGCGGGCCGGCGGCACGTTCATGGATTACCTGCTGCGACCTCTCGACCGCAAGGCTCTTGAGCGCCTGGAAGAAAGGTGCGACCGGAAGGGAGACTTCCGGGACCTGGATCAGGCCGCGGCCCAGTGGAACCACGACCGCCTCGACGCCTGGAAGCGGGAGCTATGCCGCAGGCGCGACGTGCCGGACTATTCCGAGGTGTACAAGTCACTGCGCGCCTTCTTCGGCTTCGTCGAGCAGCTGTCGGAGGATACCTACCTGCTCTACGAGGACATGGGGTGGTTCCAATCGCGCTTTGCGCGCATCATGAACAAGTTCATCTTCAAGATGTCCGACGCGGATGCGGAGGTCATCGGGGAGATATACGCCGGGCTGTTCTCGTTCTACGGCTTTCTCACGGAGCGCGGCTTGGCGGACAAGACGGGGTACGCAAGATTTCGCTCCGAGCTTCTGGGCATGAAGCGGGGCATCCTCGGCAAGGCGGCGCGCTACGCCAAGGTCCGGCACGACGACTCGATCCCGGAACAGGAGAAGGAGCGGGTGCGGGGAGAGCTATTCGAGGGGGATCACGAGTGGCCGGGGATTTGATCTCTCCGGCCTGGCCGCGGCGTGCGACCGTCTCGGCTATCATCGCGACCGGCTCGCCGAGCACCACCTGATGGACCTGCTCCTTCCCGACATCGACGGGATCACCGTCATGAAGGAGGCGCAGCGGATTGCGCCGGCGGTGGACATCCTGATCGTCACCGGCCACGCGACGCTCGACTCGGCGGTGGCGGCCGTGGAGGGGGGCGCGGCCGGGTACGTGGTGAAGCCCGTGGACCTCTCGCGCCTCGGCGCGCTCATCGCCCGGGTGCTCGAGCGGCGGCAGCTCCAGCGCGACAATGCCCGCCTGCAGGCGGAGGCGGTGGACCGGCTCCGGGAGGCCGAGGTGCTCCTGGAGATCTCGAGCGCTGTGACCGCGACGCTGGATCTCTCGGAGGCCCTGAGGCGGCTCTGCCGGGCGCTGGCGAGGCTCACCGGGGCGGACACGGCCGCCGCTTACCTCCACGACCGCGCGACGGATCTCCTGCTGCCGATGGCCGGATATCGCATCCCCAAGGAGAGCCTCGGAGGCGCGCCCATTTCTCTTGGGGAGCAGGGCTTCTTCTCCCCGGTGTGGCAGTCCCGCCTCATGCTGAGTACCCTCGGGCAGGAAGAAGATCTCCGCCGAGCCATGGACGGGGGGGCTGCGGGATACGCGGGTCAAGGCCACCGTGTCGCTCCAGTCCCTGGTCCGGCAGGTGAAGGAGACTCTCGCGAGGGGCGGGAGCCGGGAGGCGCCGGCGCCGGGGCATCCGGCCGTATAATTGTGGCTGATGCACAGATGGGGCGAGATCTTGGAGCGGCTGGGGCGGCACGTGGGCGGCACGCGCGTGCTGGCGCTGCCGTTGCTGCGGGCCCTCGCGGTGATCGCCGGCATCACGTGGGTCCTGCTCACCCCGCAGTCGCACCCGCGGTGGGGGAGCCTGGTCGCCACCGTCGGGGCCTTCCTCGCCTACAGCATGACGCTGGACCTCGGGTTGTGGCTCAAGCCTGGGCTCCTCCTGCGGCTGAACGTCGCCGTGCTCCTGGCGGATCTGGGCTTCGCGCTCACCCTCATCGGGCTGGCCGGGGCAGGCAGCACGCTCTTTCTCTCGCTGCTGCTCATCGCCGGCGTCCAGTCCTACTACTACGGGACGACGCGGGGCATCACGGTGGCCGTGGGTTCGGGCCTTGCCTATCTCGCCGTGGTCTGGCCGACCATCGACGAGGTCGAGTGGGCCAACATGGCGATCCGGCTGACCATGCTCCTCGGCACGGCCATCGGCGTCGGCATCTTGGCCCAGATCGAGGTGGCCGAGCGGCTCAAGGTGGCCGTGCTCACCTCCGAGGCGCACACGCGCGAGCGTTTCATCCGGAGCGTCGTCGAAAGCCTGCGCGAGGGGCTGGTGGCGCTGGACCAGACCGGGCGGGTGCTGGCCTGGAACGGGACCATGGAAGCGCGCCACGGCATCGCCGAGGCCGACATCGTCGGGAGGCGGTACGACGAGCTCTTCCCGGCCGTGCCGCGCGGGTCCCTGGGCTTGGAGCTCGGGCGCCTGCTGCGGGGCGAGGTCGAGGAGCTCACGATCGAGGCGCTCGAATACGACACGCTCCAGGGAGGCCGCGCCATCGTCAACGTGAAGGGAAGCCTCCTGCGGCAGGGCGGCCGGCCCGCGGGCGCCGTGCTTCTCGTGGAGGACATCACCGAGCGCGTCGCCTTCGAGCGCTCGGCCCGCCAGGCGGAGAAGCTGGCGGCGCTGGGCATGCTGGCGGCGGGGCTCGCCCACGAGCTCAACAACCCCATCGGCATCATCTCCTCGCGCATCGAGCTCATGCGGCTCGACGCCGAGTCGCGGCCGCTGCCCGATGAGGTGCGCGACGACCTGGAGGTCTTGCACCGGAACGCCCAGCGGGTGGCCCGCATCGCGCAGGGCCTCCTGTCCTTCGCCCGGCACTCGCCCGGCGAGCAGGCCCCGGTGGACGTCAACCACGTCGTGGAGGAAACCTTGCTCCTGGTGGACCGACAGATCTCGAAGGGCGGCATCACGCTCAAGCGGAATCTCACGCCCGGACTACCGCTGGTGTCCGGGGACGGCAACGCGCTGCAACAGGTGGTGCTGAACCTGGTGACCAATGCCCGGGACGCTCTCGAGGCGGGGGGAGAGATCGTGATCGAGACCTCCTCGGTGCCCGGCCGCCCCGGGGCGGTGCGGGTCGTGGTGCGCGACACGGGCCCCGGCATTCCGCCGGAGACCATCCCGCGGATCTTCGACCCGTTCTTCACCACGAAGAGCAACGGCACCGGGCTCGGCCTGTCCATCTCGCATGGGATCGTGCGCGATCACGGGGGCACGCTCGACGTGGAGTCCCACCCGGGCAAGGGCACCACGTTCGTCATCACGTTTCCGGGAGTCGCCGTGGGGAGCCGGGCATGAGCGCCCGACGTGTCCTGATCCTGGACGACGAGCCGGACATGGTCGAGAACTGCACGCGCATCCTTCGCCGGGCGGGGCTCAAGTGCCTCACCGCCACGGACCCGAAGGAAGGGCTCGCGCTGGTGGAGACGGAGCGTCCCGATGTGCTGCTGACGGATGTGAAGATGCCCGGCATGGACGGGCTCGAGGTGCTGCGCCGGGCCCGGGAGCTGGACCCCACGCTGCCCGTCATCATGATCACGGCCTTCGCCACCATCGAGTCTGCTGTGGAAGCCATCAAGGAAGGCGCCTTCGACTACCTCCCCAAGAACTTCTCGGTGGACCAGCTGACCGTGACGGTGGAGCGGGCCCTCAAGCAGCGTCTCCTGCACGAGGAGAACCGGAACCTGCGAGAGCAGCTACAGGAGGCCTTCGGGCTCGAGAACCTGGTGGGGCGGAGCCCATTGATGGTCCAGGTGTTCGAGTTGATCAAGAAGGCAGCCCGGTCGGAGGCCAACATCCTCGTCATGGGCGAGTCAGGCACGGGCAAGGAGCTGGTGGCCCGGGCCGTGCACGCCAATAGCCCCAGGGCGAGCCACCCCTTCATTCCCGTCGACTGTGCTTCCTTGCCGGAGAATCTGCTGGAGTCCGAGCTGTTCGGCCACGAGAAGGGAGCCTTCACCGGGGCCATCAGGACGAAGTTCGGTCTCATGGAGACGGCCGACGGCGGCACGCTCTTCCTCGACGAGATCGCCGAACTGCCGCTGGGGCTCCAGGTCAAGCTGCTCCGCGCGCTGCAGGAGCGCCAGATCCGGCGCGTGGGCGGGACGTCGGTGATGGACGTGGACGTCCGGCTCGTCTCGGCCACCAACCGGGATCTCCGCGAAGCGGTGGCGAAAGGGCAGTTCCGTGAGGAACTGTACTACCGGGTCAACGTCATCGAGATCCGGCTCCCTCCCCTGCGCGACAGGCTGGGGGACCTCAAGCTTCTCGCCCACGCCTTCCTCAAGAAGTACGGGCAGGGGCGGTTCTCGGGCTTCGACGGTGACACCCTGGCCGTCCTCGAGGCCTACGCGTGGCCGGGCAACGTGCGGGAGCTACAGAACATCATCGAGCGGGCCTGCGCGCTGGCCGACGGAGAGCGGATCACGACGCTTGATCTTCCTGAGCACATCCTCTCCGCCGCCAGGCGCCAGGAGGCCCAGCCGGGCCGCGCGGCGGGGGGGGGGGCCTCCGAGCCTCTGACGTCCGGGGCCGACCTGCCGCTCAAGGAGGCCAAGGAGCGCTGGATGCACGTGCTCGAGGGCTCCTACCTGCGCGACCTGCTCGAGCGCCACGGCGGGAACATCTCGGCGGCGGCCAAGGCCGCAGGCATCGACCGGAAAACGTTCCACCGCCTCATCGGCAAGTACCAGATCAAGTAGCGACACGTCCCGGGCCCTCGTTGCACCCCTCGCCACCGATCGCCTTCCCGGGGCGGTCGTGTCCCACCGGGGAAGCTGGGTCCCACCGGGCCTGTCCTCCTCTTCACGCAACACCCCGTGTTTATTGAGGTTCAGGCGCTGGCACCTCGGTTGCTAGCTGAGTGGCCTAAAGAGCAGGGCCAACGCCGGCGACACAAGGAGGCGCCCATGAAACCCGAACGCATTCTGGTTCCACTCGACGGGTCATTGCTGGCGGAAGGGGCGATCCAGACCGCGGCGGGGCTGGCCCGGGGGAGCGGAGGCACTCTCGTGCTCCTGAGAGCGGCCGAGGCCCACACGCTACCCGGGGCAGATCCTACCGATGCCCAGGTCGCCGTCGTGCGCGAGGCGGAGGAGTACCTCACGGCCGTGGCGGCGCGGCTCGGGGAGGAGGGGGTCAAGGGGGTGGAGACCTCCGTGTGGTACGGGCCCCCTGCCACGGCCATCATCGAGGCCGCCCGGCTGCAGAAGGGGGATCTCATCGTGATGACCACGCATGGCCGCAGCGGACTCGGGCGACTGATTCTCGGCAGCGTGGCGGAGTCGGTGCTTCGCGGCACGACCACGCCCATCCTGCTGCTGCGGGCGCCCGGGGCTCCGCTCGAGGCCCCGAAGGGCGCGGGGCAGGCTCGGCCGAGCCGGGAGGTGGGCGGTGTATAGGCTCGCCGTCGTTCCGCTCGATGGCTCGCCGGTGGCCGAGGCGATCCTCCCCTTCGTGCTGGAGATCGCGGGCCCGCTCGACATGGAGGTCGCGCTGCTGCGCGTCCTCCAGCCTGTGCCGCCCCAGGTCATCGAGGGCTCGCGCCACGTGGTCGTGGAGGACGTGGAGGCCAGGCGGCTGGATGCCGAGGAGTACCTGGCGCCTCTGGCCGCGGAGCTGCGCGCGAAGGCGGTCCGGGTCCAGACCCACGTGCGTCGAGGCGATCCGGCAGCGGAGATCGTCGGCTGCGCCCGCGAGATCGGCGCCGACCTCGTCGCGATGACGACTCACGGCCGCAGCGGGCTCGGCCGCCTGGTGTTCGGCTCGGTGGCGGAGGCCGTGCTGCGTCACGCCCACCTGCCGGTGTTACTCATGCGGATGACGGAGGCGGAGGTGGCGAGCCGTGCCGCCAGGGAGGTCGCGCGATGATCGCGACGGATCTCCTGTCCGTTGAAGGGATCCGGCGAGGGCTCGGGGCGTCCACGGTGGGACGGCAGCTCTACCTGTTCGGCGAGGTGCAGTCCACGAACGTCGCGCTCCGGAGCCTGGCGCGCGAGGGAGCCGTGGAGGGCACCGTGGTCCTGGCCGAGTCGCAACGGGCGGGCCGAGGCCGCCTCGGCCGCGAGTGGTTCTCCCCCAGCGGGGTCAACCTCTACGCCTCGGTGCTCTTCCGCCCGCACTTCGCGCCCAGGCAGGCGCCGTGCTTCTCGTTCATCGCCTCGCTGGCAGCGGCGGATGCGGTGAAGGAGCTGGGGCCGAGCCCGGCCATCAAGTGGCCCAACGACCTGCTGGTGGACCGCAAGAAGGTGGCCGGGTCGCTGGTGGAATGCGCGACCCGCGGCGATGAGATCGAGTTTCTGATCCTCGGCATCGGCATCAACGTCAATGTCCCGCTGTCCGCGCTGCGCGCGGCGCTGGGGCTGGCGGGGGTGAATGCCACGTCTCTGGCGGCGGTTCTCGGTCAGGAGGTCGACCGCAACGCGCTGGCCGCCTCGTACCTGACGCACCTGGACGGTTGGGCGCGGCGCTACAAGGCCGGCGGGCCCGAGCCGATCCTGGCGGCCTGGCGGGAGCGCGACATTCTCACGGGCCGGCGCATCGAGGTCCGGGGAGAGGGCGGGGGGTTCGAGGGGCGCGCCCTCGGTGTTGACGGCGACGGCCACCTCCTGGTAGACGACTCGCACGGGCAGCGCCACATCGCCCTCAGCGAGGAGATCCGGATCCTCGAGTAGGGCATCAGAGAGGAGTCGCTCGATGGGCAAGCTTCGCCGCATCATGCATCCCACGGATTTCTCCAAGGCGTCGGGGACCGCGTTCGCCCGGGCCGTGGAGATGGCCAGGGCCGACCGCGCCGAGCTCCTGGTGGTCCACGTGCTGACTCCGGCCATTCCGATGGTCGGCGACGGGTACATCTCGCCGAAGGTCTACCAGGAGATCGAGGCCTCCGCGCGCGCGGCGGGCCAGAAGCATCTGGATGCGCTGGTGACCAAGGCCAAGAAGGCCGGGGCGCGCGCGAAGGGGCTCCTGCTCGAGGGCGTCCCGTACGATCGTATCGTGCGCGCGGCGAAGGCCAAGCGCGTGGACCTCGTGGTGATGGGGACGCATGGGCGCACGGGGCTCGCCCGGTTCTTCCTCGGCAGCGTCGCCGAGCGCGTGGTCGCGATGGCGGGCTGCCCGGTGCTCACGATCCGAGGGAAGTAGGAGAGGGGGCATGAGGCGCGCCGCGGTCCGGGTGGCATGGGCGCGGCTTCCCGGATTCGCCGCGCCCCGGCCCGACGCGCTCGGTGGGTAGCCCGGCGGGCACAATCGGCGCGGAGGGGCTCGCGCGCTATCTGTCAGGGGTCTTCGGCCGACCCGTCAAGGTGCTCGCCCTGCGGCCGCTCAAGGCCGCGGATGCCGAGTCGGGGGATCCCAAGGGCTTCGGCTACGGCGTGCCGTTCGAGGTGGAGTGCGTGATCGACGGCGCGCCGCGCCTGTTCGTCGTGGCGCGCACGCGCCCCGTTCAGGGCTTCGGCCACGACTACCCCGCCGACCGCGTCTGGCAGGCGGTGTACGGCCACACCGCCTACAACGGCTTTCCCCGCCACGTGAGGAGCGTGGACGTGGGGCTCGTCAGGGCCTCGGGGGAGCTCGTCTCGGCGGGGGACGCCGTCGAGTTCTTCCAGCTGGTCGAGAAGGCCGACGGGGCGCCGTACTGGCTGGACCTGGAGCGCTTGCTGGAGGCGCCGGCCCGGCCGCTCGACGTGGAGCGCGCGCGGGAGCTCGCCCGGTTCCTCGCCGACACCCACGCCGCCAAGCGCAGCGAGCCCACGCTCTACGAGCGGCGCATCCGCGAGCTCGTGGGCCACGGCGAATGCCTCATGGGCATCCTCGACAGCTATCCCCACCCCTTCCCGCTCCTGCCGCCTGAGGCCTGCGAGGCCCTGGAGCGCGCGGCCGTCTCCTGGCGCTGGAGGCTCCGCAGTCGCGCCCACCGCCTCTCCTGGGTCCACGGCGATTTCCATCCGTGGAACCTGCTCTTCCGCGAGGGCACCGACTTCTCGGTGCTGGATCGGAGCCGCGGCGAGTGGGGCGAGCCGGCCGACGACGTGGCGGCGCTCGCCGTGAACTACCTCTTCTTCGGCTTGAGGCGGAGCGCGGTGCTGGGCGGGGCGGGCGTGGCGGAGCCATTCTTCGGGCTCTTCAGGACGTTCGTGGACACGTATCTCGACGAGAGCGGCGACGCTGAGCTGGGTGAGATCCTGCCGCCGTTCTTCGCCTTCCGCGCCCTCGTGATCGCGCACCCGCGGTGGTACCCGGTGCTGCCCGACGCGACCCGGACCGCGCTCCTGCGCTTCGCGCGCCTCATGATGCAGGGCGGGCGCGTCGATGCGGCCCGGCTCCCGACACTCCTGGGAGCGGCGCCGTGAGCTGGGCGATGTGGATCACGGGGCTTCCCGGCAGCGGCAAGTCGGCGCTGGCCCGCGCGGCGGCCACGGGGTTGCGCGCGCTCGGAGAGCCGGTGAGCGTGCTGGAGCTGGATGCAATCCGGAAGGTGCTGACACCATCGCCGACCTACAGCGACGCGGAGCGTGATGCCGTGTACCGCGCGCTGGTGCTCATGGCGGCGTGGCTCACGGAGCAGGGCGTCCCGGTCATCGTGGACGCCACGGCGCATCGCCGGGCGTGGCGGGACCGGGCGCGCGCGAGGATCCCGCGCTTCGCCGAGGTGCAGATCTCCTGTCCGCTGGAGCTGTGCCGGGAGCGTGAGGCCCGCCGGACGGGGGGCCACGCCCCGCCAGGCATCTACGCGCGCGCGGGGCAGCCCGGGGCCACGGTGCCCGGCGCCGATGTCCCTTATGAGCCGGCCCGGTCCCCCGAGATCGTGGTGCGGAGCGACGTCGAGGACACGGCGGCGGCCGCCCTGCGCGTCGTGGCGCTGGCGCGGGCGCTGGGGCCCGCCGCTCCGCCGCGACCGGAACCCGCCAGCCCGGGCTGGGCGCTCTGGATCACCGGCCGGCCGGGCAGCGGGAAGACGACGCTCGCGCGCGCGGTCAGGGACTCCCTGGCCGCGCGGGGGCTGTCCGCGAGGGTCATCACCGCCCAGGAGGTGTACGAGGAAGTCCTCCCCGCCGCCCTCGCCCCGGCCGCCGCCCTGGACATCATCCACCGCACGCTGGTCTGCGCCGCCAAGGTGCTCACCGAGGCCGGCGTCTGCGTCATCGTGGACGCGGGCGCCCCGCGGCGCGCGTGGCGCGACCTGGCGCGGCGGCTCATTCCGAACTTCGCCGAGGTGCAGCTCCTCTGCCCCGTGGAAACGTGCGTGGAGCGGGAGCGTGCCGCGCGCTGGGATCTCCGCTTCGCGCGGCCCGCCCGGGCCGAGCCGCCCGCGGCCGCTCGGGCGGCCGAGATCGTGCTCGACTACCAGGAATCTCTCCAGCCCGATCTCACGCTGCACACGCACGTGCAGGGGCCCTGGACCACCGTGGAGGAAGTGCTGCTGTTGATCCGCCGCCTGGTCGCAAGGCCGGCGGTGTCCATCTCTCACGCCGAGAGGAGGATGTGATGCGAATCAGAGAGCTGATGACGGGCGCGCCGATCACCGTGAACCCGGAGGTACCGGTGTTCGAGGCGCGGCAGCTGATGCTGAAGGAGCGGATCCGCCACCTGCTGGTCACCGAGGGGACCCGGCTCGCGGGGATCGTGACGGACCGGGACATCCGTCTCAACCTGCCGTCGCAGGCGACGAGCCTCTCCGTCTGGGAGGTGAACTACCTGCTGGCGAAGCTGACGGTTGGCAAGGTCATGTCCAGGACGGTGATCACCGTGGGACCTGAGCGCGAGGTCCAGGACGCCGCCCGGCTCATGCTGGAGCACAAGATCGGGGCCCTCCCCGTGGTGGACGGGGAGCGGGTCATCGGGATCCTGACCGAGACGGACATCCTCCGCGCCTTCGTCAAGAGCGCCGAGCAGAGGGCGGGACTCAAGGGCTGAGGCCGGCGGGTCGAGGGGGGGGGCATGCCGGGCCTCGTCCTGGTCGTGGACGACGAGGCGGATTTGCGTGTAACCTACGAGCGCCTCCTGAGGCGTCAGGGGTACCGGGTGGTCTGTGCTGACTCGAGGCGTCAGGGGCTCTTTCTCCTTGAATCGGAGCCCGTGACCCTGGTCGTCTCCGATCTGAGGCTGCCCGACGGGGACGGGCTGGATGTGGTGCGCGCCGCCCGGACGGCGCCGGTGCCGGCGCCGGCCATCGTCGTCACGGGCTTTCCGTCGGCCGAGAGCCGGCAGGCGGCGATGGCCGCCGGGGCATCGGCATTTGTCGTCAAGCCGTTCTCCGCCTCGGGCCTGGCCCAGGTGGTGAGCCGGGTCCTCGGGTCCCCGCCGCTCTGACCGATGCGGACGGGAGACGGAAGGGAGCACAGCATGCGTGATCATGAGCCGACCGACCTCGATCAGGCGCTGGCGCGGGCCGGCGACGGAGCCTTCGCCATCGGGGGCGACGGGCGCGTCGTTCTCTGGAACCGCGCCGCCGAGAGGATTCTCGGGTACTCGACTCGGGAGGCGATCGGACGCCTCTGCTGTGACGTCTTCGTCGGGCAGGACGACAAGGGCAACCGGCTCTGCTACCAGGGCTGTCACGTCATGACGCTCGTGAAGCTCGGGGAGTCGATCCAGAACTTTGACATGCGGACCCGGACGAAGGCGGGGCGCCCCGTGTGGCTCAACATCAGCGTGCTGGTCATGCCCGGGGACCGGGTGCCCTACGGCATGGTGATCCACATGTTCCGCGACGTCACCGCCTCCAAGGAGCTCCTGGCCCTCGTCCACGAGCGGCTGTCGGCGCCGGTGGACGGCGACCAGGCCGCGGTCCCGCTCACGCGCCGGGAGCTCGAGATCCTGCGGCTCCTGGCTGGTGGCGCCCGGACGAAGATTCTGGCGGAGCGCCTGCACGTGAGCCCCGCCACGGTGAGGAACCACGTCCAGAACATCTTCGGGAAGATGGGCGTACACAGCCGCCTCGAGGCGGTCGCGTTTGCCAACCGGCGGCGGCTCCTCTAGCAGGCCGCTGAAAAAGGCCCATCTGCGGAGGTGCGGCGCCCTCAGCCGCACGCTCGACGGGGCTCGCTCACGCTCGCCCGGATCTCCGGATCCGCTCACCTCGCCTCCGGCTCGGCTCGCCAAGCGGAGTACGCCTCGCGTGCGGCCGTCGGGCGCCGCCTCGCATCTGGACCTTTTTGAGCGGCCTGCGGGTTTCTCAGCAACCTGCTAGCGCTGGTCCAAGTAACTTCGCCCTGGCTCGCTCACGCTCGCCCGGACGTCGGGCCCTTCCTGGTATCCCCAGCTCCCCCACGGGGCCCTCCCCGGTGGGACGAATTGGTGCAGACGCACCATATAAATGAGGCATCCTCCAGATTTCAGCATCCGCCAGAACGCCGTACTGTAAGCGCCAGCCGAACAGTTGAACGGGACACTGACCGGGTGGAGGTTCGGAATGGCGATCGGGGAGCGCTACGAGGGGATCCTGAAAGGGGCGGCCGATGTGATCGCGCGCCGCGGGTTCCACCAGGCGTCGATCAGGGAGATCGCGCGCGCCGCCGGGCTGTCGCTGGCCGGGCTCTATCACTATGTCGGCGGCAAGGACGAGCTCCTGTTCATGGTGCTCGACCGCTCTCTCGACCGCCTGATCGCGAGTCTCGACGCTGCGCTGGTCGAGGCGCGCAACCCGGAGGGGCGGCTTCTCGCGCTGCTCCAGACCCACCTCGGGTTCGGCTTCCACCACGCGCAGGCACTCAAGATCATCAACCGGGACTACGACCTGCTGCCCGAGCCGCAGCGCTCGGAGATCGCCACGAAGCGGCAGTCGTATCTCCACCGGGGCCTGGGTGTCCTGCGCGAGCTGGATCCGTATGGCCGCTCCGGCGACGAGCTCCTGTCTGCCACGAACCTGCTGCTCGGCATGCTCAACGGCATCGCCACCCGGCCTTTCCTGCGCTCCGTCGAAGACGCGCGGACCCTCGCGGCCCAGGTCGGGGCACTGTTCCTGTACGGGTTTCTGGAACGTTCCGCCGACAGGGAGGGGGCTCCCGAGAGCGAGAGCGGCCTGAGGAGGCCAGCATGACTGCTGAGGCGATCATCGAGCGTTGCCGTGATCTCGTGACCCAGCCGCTGGGCGCCGTGGCCGAGCAGTGGAAGACCCGGCACCCGGGCGGGAAGGTCGTCGCGGTCTACCCCGTGTGGGCGCCGGCCGAGGTCATCCATGCGGCGGGGATGCTCCCGCTGTCACTCCTCGGGGGCGGCACCTCGGTGGAGCTGACCCACGCGGACGCGCGCTTCCAGTCCTTCGTCTGCTCCATCGCGAAGTCCACGCTCGAGCTGGGCTTTCAGGGACTGGTCAAGGGGGTGGACGGCTTCGTCTACTCGAACATCTGCGACGTGGCCCGCAACCTCAGCAGCATCTACCAGCGAAACTTCCAGGACGTGTTCGTGGAGTACCTGCACCTGCCGCAGAACTCCACCTCCCCGTCCGTGGCGGTCTACTGCGCCAGCGAGCTGCGCCGGCTGGCTGCAGGGTTCGAGCAGGCCCTCGGGCTCGGCGTCACGCCGATGGCCCTCAGCAAGAGCATCGACGTCTACAACGCCCTCAGGGCGCGCCTGCGGGCGTTCTACGCCTTCCGGATCGCGGAGCCCCAGAAGCTGTCCACCGTGGATCTGTACGTGGTGCTCCGCGCCGCGACCCTGGTGCCGCCCGAGGAGGCTATACCCTCGCTCGACACGCTGCTGGCGGAGCTGCCGCAGCGCAGTGCCCGGCCCCGGGACCGGCTGCGGGTGGTGATCGAGGGCGCCTTCTGCGAGCAGCCCCCCATCGGGCTCCTCGAGGTCCTGGAGGAGGCGGGCTGCTACGTGGTCGAGGACGACCTGCTGCTCGGCTGGCGCTGGATCACCGGCGACGTGGCGGGCGAGGGCGATCCCTATGATCGGCTGGGGGCGGCCTACGTGAACCAGGCGGTGCCCTCCTCGACGCGGCACGAGGGCCGGGAGCATCGCTCCGTCGGGCTCATCGAGAAGGTGCGCCGGGCGAATGCGCAGGCCGTGATCTTCATGCCGGCCAAGTTCTGCGAGCCGGCGCTCTTCGACTACGTGCTGATGAGGCAGGGGCTGGAGCGGGCGGGGATCCCCCACATGCTCGTGGAGTTCGAGGAGAAGATGTGGACCTTCGAGCGCACCCGCAACGAGATCGAGACCTTCGTCGAATCCATGATGTTCGACTAGGAGAAGAGACGATGCCGGCGCAAGTGACGGAACGGCAGTACCAGGGGCAGGTCCACGCGGTGTCGCGTCAGCTCATGTCCGCGTGGATGGAGGAGCTGGGGCGGGCGGAGGCCGAGGGGGTGCCCACCGGCGCGCTGATGATCTCCGGGAACTGCGTGGAGCTGCTCCGCGCCTGCCACGTGCTGCCGATGTTCCCCGAGGTCACGGCGCTCCAGGCCGCCATCCGCAAGAAGTCGCTGCCGCTGATCCTCAAGGCCGAGCAGGCCGGCTACTCCAGCGACAACTGCGCCTACGTCAAGGCCGACATCGGCCTGTTCCTCGACGGCGGCATGGGGCCGGGCAAGCCGATCCCGTTCCCGACGATCACCGTGTGCAACTACGTCGGCTGCAACGTCTACGTGAAGTGGTTCGAGCACCTGGCCGACATCAGCGGGTCCAAGCTCTTCATGCTGGATGTCCCCTTCGCCCGCACGGCGGAGCCCACCGAGCAGGACATCCGCTACGTCACCGCGCAGCTCACGGAGCTTATCGCGCTCTGCGAGAGCGTGTCGGGGAAGAAGTTCGACATCGACGAGCTGCGCGAGATCCTGGCCCACGCCGCGCGGGCGGAAGAGGGCTACGCCCGCGCCAAGGAGCTCTGCAAGAATCACCCGGCGCCCTTCGACGCCTACTTCGACGCCATCAACATGATGGGGCCCATCAACGTGCTGCGCGGGACCCGCGAGGCCGCGGACTTCTTCGACACGGCCGTGAAGGAGTTCGAGGGGCTGGTGGCGCAGGGGCTCGGGCCCCTGTCGGAGGAGCGCTTTCGCACGGTGGTGGAGGGGCCGCCGCCGTACCCCTTCTACAAGAGCTTCCGCAACCTGTTCTCCAAGTGGGGGGCCGTCGGGGTGGCCTCCACGTACTCCACGGTGGGCGGCATCTGGGAATTCGGCTTCCGGCATGACCCCAGGCGGCCGCTGGAGTCCATCGCCGAGCAGATGCTCCGCGAGAACCTCACCAACCGCTCGATCGTGGCGCGCTACGCCCAGATCAAGCGCTACGTGGAGGAGTGGAAGGCCGACGCCCTCGTCATCCACTCCATCAAGTCCTGCCGGCTCTTCTCGGCGGGGCAGGGGGACATGCGGGAGTACTTCACGCGGGACCTGGGTGTGCCCACCCTGATGGTCGAGTCCGATCTCGAGGATCCGCGTTACTACGCCGAGGCGCAGATCAGGAACCGCATCGACGCGTTCTTCGAGTCGCTGGAGCACAAGAAGCTCGTCGCCGCCGCCCATTGATGCGGTATTGATGCGGTAAGGAGAAGCCCCCCATGGCAGCGACCAACGGAGCGACGATCGAGAAGGTCCCGGTCTACTGCTACCAGTGCGTGGCGGGCCCTGACCTCCTGAAGGTGATCGTCAAGGACGGCGTCGCCATCGGCGTCGAGCCCAACAGCGACTTCGCCGAGCAGCACCCGGCCTGCGGGAAGGTCTGTGTCCGCGCCTACGGGCTCATCCAGAAGCTCTACAACCCCGGCCGGATCCGCAACCCCATGCGCCGCACCAATCCCCGCAAGGGGCGCAGCGAGGACCCGGGGTGGGAGCCCATCTCCTGGGACGAGGCGTTCGACATCCTCGGGGGGCGGCTCTCGACGCTGCGGGCCAGGGGGCTCGTGGACGAGGCGGGCTACCCGCGGCTGGCGGTGACCTTCGGGGCGGGTGGCATCGCGCCGGCCTTCCTCGGCACGATGGCCGCGTTCCTCTCCGCCTGGGGACCGGTGGACCAGGGGATCGGCAGCGGCCAGGGCGTCAAGTGCTATCACTCCGAGCACCTGTACGGCGAGTTCTGGCACCGCGCCTTCATCGTGGCCGCGGACGTGCCCCGCTGCGACTTCGTGCTGTCCTTCGGCAACAACGGGGATGCCTCGGGCGGCGTCACCGGCGTCTACCGGCACTCCGAGGCGCGGGTACGGGGGCTGCAGTGGGTGCAACTGGAGCCGCACCTGAGCATCACGGGGGCGGGCGCTGTCGAGTGGGTGCCCATCCGGCCGAAAACCGATGCCGCGGTGCTCTTCGCGATCCTGCACGCCATCCTGGTGGAGCACGGCTGGCGGAGCGTCTGCGACGTGCCGTTCCTCACGAACATGACCAGCTCGCCCTATCTCGTGGGGCCGAGCGGGTACTTCCTCCGGGATCCGGCCACGAGGAAGCCGCTCGTGTGGGACCTCGACCGGGAGCGCACCGTGCCCTTCGACGACCGGCTGTGCGTGCGGCCGGCGATGGAGGGGGAGTACCTGGCGGCCGGCGTCGAGGTGGGGGCGGACGAGGCCGTCACCAGCGTGAGCCAGCGGGTGCGGCCGGCCTTCGGGCTGCTGATCGAGCACGTCAGGCCATACACACCCGAGTGGGCCTCCGGAATCGCCGATGTGCCCGCGGAGACCATCCGCCGCCTGGCGGCGGCCTACCTGCGCCACGCCCGGGTGGGCGCCACCATCGAGATCGAGGGCGTTACCTACCCGCACCGCCCCGTGGCCGTCCTGCTCGGCAAGACCGTCACCAACGGCTGGGGCGGCTACGAGGCCTGCTGGGCCCGCACTCTCCTGGCGGCTCTCGTGGGCGCCCTCGAGGTTCCCGGTGGGATCCTGGGGACGGCGGTGCGGATCAACCGCCCCGCCCAGAATCGCCACGACTCCGTTCGGCCCGGGCCCGACGGCCTCATGGAGCAGTCGACCAACGCCACGACCCGCGAGGGCTGGAAGGGCTCGCCGCATATCCGGAACGCCTACCGGACGCTGGTCCCGCTGGTGAACAACTCGCCGTGGTCGGCGGCGCTGGGCCCCGCGCACCTGCCGTGGCTCTTCCTCGACAAGGACGCCGCGCCCGAGCACTGGCCGGCGCCCACGCTGCCCGAGGTGTGGATCATCTACCGGACCAATCCTGCCGTGTCGAGCTGGGAAACCGGCCGCATCGAGCGCGAGCTCGAGCGCTTCCCGTTCGTGGCGGCCTTCGCCTACACGCAGGACGAGACCAACTGGTACGCCGACCTCCTGCTCCCGGACGCCAGCGACATCGAGTCGCTGCAGCTCTACCGCATCGGCGGCACCAAGTACCAGGAGCAGTACTGGCAGCACTCGGGCTGGGCCCTCCGCCAGCCGGTGGCGGCCACGCCCTTCGACACGCGCGATCTGACGGACGTGGCCACCGAGCTGGCCGCCCGCGTCGGCATCCTGGACGGCTACCTCGAGGCGGTGAACCGCGGGGCGGGGACGACGATCCCGCTGCGCGACGAGGGGTACGACCACTCGTTCAAGCCCGGCGATAAGCCGGGCGTCACCGAGATCTGGGACCGGGTGTGCCGCGCGGCGACGCATGCCCTCACGGGCGGCCGCGTGGAGCTGGACCTGGACTGGTTCAAGCGCAACGGCGCCTTCTTCGTGCCGTTCTCCATGCGGCAGTACTTCCTGCACACGACCATGGTGGCCCAGGGGCTGCGCTACGAGATGCCCTACCAGGAGCGCATCAAGCGCATGGGAGAGGAGCTGTCGGCGCGGCTCCACGAGCGGGGCATCAAGTGGTGGGACGTCCAGCTCGAGGAGTACCAGGCGCTGCCCAAGTGGAAGGACTTCCCCGGCATCTGGCAGCAGACGGCGGTGTTGCGTGGGAAGAGCGCCGCGGACTTCCCCTTCTGGCTCCTGACGAGCCGGAGCATGCAGTACTCCTGGGGCGCCAACGTGTCGCTCCCGATCCTGGCCGACGTGGCGCGGCACGTGAAAGGCCACTTCGGCGTCATGCTCAACCGCGGGGCGGCGGCTCGGCTCGGCATCGCGAACGGCGACCTGGTGGAGGTCGAGTCGCCCACCGGCAAGACCCAGGGGCTCGCGATCCTGCGGGAAGGCGTCCGGCCGGATGTCGTCGTGATCCTGCAGCAGTTCGGACACTGGGCCACGCCCTTCGCCCGCGACCTCGGCATGCCGAACCTCAATCAGGTGGCAAGCATGGACCTCACGCTCACCGACGCCACGGGCAGCGGGGCCGACCTGGTGCCCGTCGCGGTCAGGAGGGCCTCCTGATGCGCTGGGGCATGGTGATCGACGTCAGACGCTGCGTGGGCTGCCAGACCTGCACGATCGCCTGCATGCAGGAGCACGGCCTGCCGGCCGGCCAGGTGTGGCGCTTCGTCGCCGACTGCGAGGTCGGCGAGTATCCGGACGTGAGGCGCCTCTTCCTTCCCATGCAGTGCATGCACTGCGCCGACCCGCCGTGCGTGCCCGTGTGCCCCACGGGCGCCTCGCGCCAGCGCGAGGACGGCATCGTCTGGGTGGAGTACGGGGCCTGCGTCGGCTGCGGCTACTGCGCCGTGGCCTGCCCCTACCACTCGCGGCACCTCATCCATGAGGCGCGGGGCTACTTCGACGCCCTCACGCCGCCCGAGCTGGCGACGGCCCAGCCCGAGCGGGTCGGCGTCATGACCAAGTGCAACTTCTGCAAGGAGCGGGTGGATGGCGGGCGGGCGCAGGGGCTCACGCCGGGGATCGACCAGGAGGCCACGCCCATGTGCGCCGTCGCCTGCATCGCCAACGTGATCACGTTCGGCGACCTGGACGATCCCAAGAGCCCCGTGGCCAGGCTGCGGGCCGAGACGAAGGCGCAGCCGCTCCTGCCCGAGTGCGGCACCGAGCCGTCTGTCTTCTACGTGGTGGAGTGAGCCATGAGCACGGTCTCGACTGCGCGCACCGTGGAGCTGATCGCCGCCACGCCCCAGACGCTCTGGGGCAAGCCTGCCGTCATCAACTTCGCCCTCGGGGGTCTCGGCGCCGGCCTCTACCTGGCGGCCCTCGTGGAAGTCTGGCTGGGCGGCCCCGGAGTCCTCAAGGTGGCCTCCTGGCTCGGGCCGGCCCTGGTCCTGGCGGGGTTCATCGCCGTGGCCACCGAGGCCGGGCGCCCGCTGCGCGGCCCGCGTGTTCTCAGCCGCCTCCGAACCTCGTGGATGTCGCGGGAGCTGTGGGTGGGCGGTATCTTCATGGCGCTGGCCTCGGCCGAGGTCGTCGTCCCGGTCGCATGGCATCGCTACCCGGCGGCGGCCGCCGCCATCGGGCTCTGCCTGGCCCAGGGGTTCATCCTTCGGCACGCCCGCGGCATCGCCGCGTGGGATGTCCCGCTGATGCCGCTGGTCTTTCTGCTGTCGGCCATCATCTCGGGGGCGGGCCTGCTCGTCCTGGTGGAGGTGGGGGCTGGCCGGGCGCCCGACGGCGCCTTCCTGTTCGCCACGCTGGTGGCGGTGGTGGCGGGTCTGCTGGTGTGGCGCGGCTTCGTCGCCTGGCCCGGGGGCCCCGCGTTCGTCCACTCCACGGCCGAGCTCAGGGAGGGCCGGGCGGGCGCCCTCATTCTCGCGGCGGGCTACCTGGCACCGCTCCTGCTCGGCACGCTGGCGCTGACCGTCCCGTCCACGGGGCGGGGCACTCTCGGGCTGGCCGCGATCCTGATGATCGCCGGCCAGGTCTACGCCAAGTCCGAGCTGATCCTGACGGCCGGCCAGCTCCGGCCGATCACGCTGGCGAATCTCACGCTTCGGAGGAGGACGTCATGATTTTCGGCGCGGGAGTCGATGTCGGCTCGACCCAGACGAAGGCGGTGATTCTGGATGAGTCCCGGTCCATCGTGGCCCGATCGTTGATCGCCACCGGAGCGAACGTGACCAGGGCCGGCGAGAACGCCTTCGTCGAGGCCTGCAAGGCGGCGGGGCTGCCGCGCGAGGCCGTGGGGTACGTCGTCGGCACGGGGTACGGCCGGTACAAGGTCACCTTCGGCGACGCCCAGATCACCGAGATCACCTGCCACGCCCGCGGGGCGCACTCGATCTTCCCGCGCACGCGCACCGTGATCGACATGGGCGGCCAGGACACGAAGGCGATCAAGGTCGGCCCCGACGGCTCGGTCATGGACTTCGCCATGAACGACAAGTGCGCCGCTGGAACGGGGCGCTTCCTGTCGGCGGCGGCCGAGGTGACCGGAATGGGGCTCGACGAGATCGGCCCGATCTCGCTCCGGGCCAAGAACCCCGTGCGGCTGACGTCGGTCTGCACGGTGTTCGTCGAGTCGGACATCATGTCCTACCTCGCCCAGCGGAAGACGGTGGAGGACATCCTGGGCGGCGTCCACAAGGCCATCGCCACGCGGACCATGGCGCTGGTGCGCCGCGTGGGCGTGGAGGAGGAGATCACCTTCACGGGCGGGGTCTCGCGCAATATCGGCATGGTGAAAGGGCTCGAGGCAGTGCTGGGCCGCTCGATAAACGTCCACGAGGAGGGGCACTTCATGGGGGCCCTGGGGGCCGCGCTCTTCGCGCTGGAGCGTGCCGAGATCGCCGCAACGGAAACCGCGGGGAGGGCGTAGCCATGCTCGTGGCCGGGATCGACATCGGATCGGGAACGACGAAGTGCATCATCGTGGATGGTGACGGCCACGTGCGCGGCCGCGCCGCCATCCGGACCAAGGCGGACTTCGAGAAGGTCTCGCAGGAGGTCCTCGAGGCCGCCAAGGCCGAGGGGGGGCTCGCCAACGAGGAGGTGGCCTACGTCGCCACCACGGGGCTGGGCCGGTACGCGGTGTCCTTCCGGGACATCCAGATCACGGACCTGACCTGCGGGGCGCGGGGGGCCGCGACCGTGGTCCCCAGCACGCGATACGTGCTGGACATCGGGGCGCAGTGCTCGCGCGCGATCAAGCTGCGGGAGGGCGGGAAGGTGAAGGAGTTCCACATGAACGAGAAGTGCGCCGCGGGGTCCGGCGGCTTCCTCGAGCGCGCGGCCAAGTACCTCGAGGTCACCGTGGCGGACATCGGGCCGATGTCCCTCAGGGCGGGCAAGCCCCAGGCCATCTCCAGCGTCTGCGCGGTGCTGGCCGAGTCGGAGATCATCAACCACATCTCCGAAGGCGTATCGGTGGAGAACATCCTGCGCGGGATCCACAACTCGCTGGCGGACCGAGCCCTGTCGATGCTCACGCGCGTGGGGCTCGACGGCGACGTCACCCTCATCGGCGGCGTGGCGCTCCAGGAGGGCATGGTGGCGGCGCTGCGCGAGAAGCTGGGCGTTCCGGTCCACGTGCCCGAGCACCCGCACCTCACGGCGGCGCTGGGTGCCGCCCTGCTGGGGCTCCAGCGTCTCCGGAAAATGTCCATGGCCACTGCCGCCTGAAGGAGAGCGCCATGAGCCGAAGCGACGTCAGCGTTCGCGCGATCGAGCCCTCCGATCTGCCTGCCCTCATGCGGATCGACGAGAAGCTGTCGAGCCAGACCCGCAAGGAGTACTGGGATCGACGGCTCGAGATGGCCGCCCTCCGGCCCCCGTGGATGTCCCTGGTGGCAGAGACCGACGGGCGGATGGCGGGCTTCCTGTTCGGCTGGGTGGCCGAGTCCGAGTTCGGCATGTCCCAGCCCACGGCGTGGGTGGACCTGATCGGCGTGGACCCGCCCTACCGGGGGCGCGGGATTGCGCATGCGCTGATCGACCGGTTCGTGCGGAGCGCCGAGGAGCTGCGGGCCGTCCAGAAGGTGGCCACCCTCATCGACCTGACCCAGGCCGACGTGCGTGAGTTCTTCCTGCGCCAGGGGTTCCACCACGGGCCGATGATCCAGATGGAACGGGACGTCCGACCCTGACGCAGATCATCCGCGCCGCCCCCGGGGGGGCGCCGGGAGTGCAGGCAAGCATGCTCGAGGTGAGGATTCACGGGCGGGGCGGCCAGGGGGCCCAGGTCGGCTGCCAGATCCTGGCCGGGGCCTTCTTCCGGTCGGGCCGGCATGTCCAGGCTTTCGCCGCCTATGGCGGAGAGCGGCGGGGCGCGCCCGTCACCGCCTTCGTCAGGGCCGACGACAAGCCCATCCGGCTGCGCTGCGACATCGAGCGCCCCCGCTACGCCCTCGTCCTCGACCCCACCATGCTGGATGGCGGTGCCATCGTGGCCGACGTCGAGCCGGGAGGGACGGTCGTCGTCAACAGCGGAGCCCCTCTCGAAGGCGCGCTGCCGCCGGGGGTCAGGCTCGTCGCGGTGGACGCGGCGGGGATTGCCGGGCGGGCAGGGCTCGGCCCCATCGTCTCCACCGTGCTGCTCGGGGTCTTCGCGCGCGCGACGGGGCTCGTCTCCCTCGAGGACCTGCAGGCCGCAGTGGAGGAGGGCAGCCCGGCCCGCAACCGGGAGAACCTCGAAGCCTGCTCCGCCGGCTACCACGCGGCGGCGGGTCCGGGTTAGCCCGATGGCCTGGGAGCTCGGCGCCGCGCGTCCCCTGTGCTGGACGGAGCCCGGCCGGACCACGCTCGAGGTCAAGACCGGCGGCTGGCGCACCAGGCGGCCGGTGTACGTGGAGGCCACGGCGCCCTGCCGCGCGGCCTGCCCCGCCGGCGAGCCCGTCGCGCGCTGGATCGAGCTTGCGCGCCGCGGGGACCAGGCGGCCGCCTGGGCGGTCATCCGCGAGGAGAACCCGTTCCCGGCCATCATGGGGCGCGTCTGCGCCCATCCGTGCGAGTCGGCCTGCAACCGCGGTCAGCACGACGGCGCTGTGGCCATCAACGCCCTCGAGCGCTTCGTGGGCGACTGGGGGCTTCGGCATGGCAACCTCGCCCGGCCGGAGCTGCGGAGGCCGGAGCGGGTGGCGGTAGTGGGCGGCGGCGCCGCCGGGCTCGCCTGCGCCTACCACCTTTCGCGCCGGGGCTACCGGGTGCGCCTCTACGAGGCCGAGGCGGAGCTCGGCGGCCTCCTGCGCTACGGCATCCCCGAGTACCGGCTGCCGCGCGCCGTGCTCGCGCGGGAGATCGAGCTGAGCCTCGGCCCCGGCGTGGAGGTCCTCACGGGCCAGCGCCTCGGCGCCAATCTCTCGTGGGAGACGGTGGCGGCTCACGATGCGGTGTTCCTCGCCACGGGCGCCTCTCTGCCGCTGGGCCTCGGGATCGGCGGCGAGCAGGCGCAGGGCGTCGGCAGCGGGCTCGCCTTCCTCCGCGATCTCGCCTCAGGGACGCGCAGAGCCCTGGGGCGGCGCGTCGTGGTGGTGGGCGGCGGCAGCACCGCCATGGATGTGGCTCGCTCGGCCCGACGCCTGGGGGTCCCCTCGGTGACCGTGGTCGCCCTCGAGGCACGGGAGGAGATGCCGGCGCTCGCCGAGGAGGTGAGCCAGTCCCTCGCCGAGGGCATCGAGATCAGGAATGGGCGCGGCGTGGCGCGGTTCGTGGAGCTGGGAGGCCGGGTCACGGGCGTGGCCGTCGCGCCGGCCAGGCTCGAGCGCGGCCGGGACGGCGCGATCCGTCCCGTTTTCCTGACGGGGTCCCCCGAGGTGATCCCGGCGGACAGCGTGCTGCTCGCCATCGGGCAGGGGACCGACCTCTCGGTGCTTCCCGCGGCGCTCCGCGGCCGGCGGGGGCTCGTCGAGGCCGCGGCCGACGGGAGCACGCCGGCGCAGCGGGTGTTCGCCGGGGGCGATGCGGCCTCCAGCCAGCGGACCGTGACGCATGCCATCGGGGCGGGGACACGAACCGCAACTCGGATCCACGAGATCCTCTCGGGCGCGGCAGCGGCGCAGCCTGCGCCTCATCCGGGGGCCGTGGCGGTGCCGGGACACGTCGTCGCCTTCTCCGAGGTCAATCTCGACTATTTCCCGCGGGGGGAGCGCGCCGAGCGGCCCGAGCGGCCGGCCGGCGGGCGGATCGGCTCCTTCGTCGAGGTGGTGGAGGGACTCGATGCCGCCGCGGCCCGCGCCGAGACGGCGCGCTGCTTCACCTGCGGCCACTGCGTGGACTGTGACACCTGCCTCCTCTACTGCCCCGACATGGCGGTGAGCCGGAGAGACGGCGGCGGCTACCGGATCTCCAGCGACCACTGCAAGGGGTGCGGCCTCTGCGTGCACGAGTGCCCGCGCGGGGCGCTGCAGATGGTGAGCGAGCGATGACGGGCGTCGAGACGGTTGCGGGACAGCGGCGGATGCTGCTCACGGGCAACCACGCCGTGGCCTACGGCGCGCTCCGCGCGAAGCCTCAGGTCATCCCGGTTTACCCCATCACGCCCCAGACGCCGGTGCTCGAGAAGCTCCTCGAGTTCGCCCAGACGGGAGAGCTCACGGGCGAGATGATCACCGTCGAGAGCGAGCACTCCGCCATGGCCGCCTGCATCGCGGCCTCGCTGGCGGGGGCGCGCGTCTTCACGGCGACCTCTTCCCAGGGCATCGCCCTCATGCACGAGATGCTCCACTTCGCGGCCGGCGCGCGGACGCCGGTGGTCATGGTGAACGTCAACCGGACGCTGGCGTTGCCCTGGGGCTTCTGGGCAGATCAGACCGACAGCCTCTCGCAGCGCGACACGGGCTGGATGCAGTTCTACTGCGAGTCGGGCCAGGAGGCGCTGGACACGGTCTTGCAGGCCTACCGGGTCGGCGAGTCCGTGCTGCTGCCCGCCATGGTGGTCATCGAGGCCATGTACATCTCGCACACGCTGGAGCCGGTGGAGGTGCCGGGCGAGGAGGTGGTGGCCCGCTTCCTTCCGCCCTTCGAGCCCGAGCGGCGCCTCGATCCCGCCTGCCCGCTGAGCGTGGGGAACACCACGACGCCGGCGCAATGGCGTGCCAACCGGCTCGCCATGCACGAGGCCATGGGACAGGCGCTCGGCGCCGTGGCGGCGGCCGGACGGCTCTACGGCGAGCTGACCGGCCGCGGTTACGGGGCCACCGAGAGCTACCGCACCGAGGATGCCCGGGTGGTCCTGGTGGCGGCGGGCGGCATGGCCGGCACGGCGCGCGAGGCCGTGGACCGGCTGCGCGAGGCAGGAGTTCCCGCGGGGCTCCTCAGGCTGCGCCTCTTCCGCCCTTTCCCGGCCGCCGAGATCGCCACGGCGCTGGCGGGGGCCGGCAGGGTCGCGGTCGTGGACCGCAACTGTTCCATCGGGAGCGGGGGCATCTTCTGCCAGGAGGTGCGCGCGGCGCTCTCTGCTCTCGGGCAGGGGGGCAACCCCGTGCTCTCCTACATCGCCGGACTCGGGGGCGTGAACGTCTCGCCCGAGCGGATGATGCAGATCGCGCGTGATGCGCTCGGGCGCGAGGGGACGAACCCGGAGCCGATCCAGGCGGAGGGGCTTTGATGGACCGCTTCGTGTCCGGCCATGCCTCCTGTCCGGGCTGCGCGGTAGCGCTCGCCGTCCGCTTCGTCCTCCGGTCGGTCCCTCCTGACGCCGTGGTCGTCGTCGCCCCGTCGTGCGTCGCGATCATGATGGGGCCCATGCCGCTCTCCTCGGTGACCGTGCCGGTGTTCCACACGGCCTTCGAGACCACGGCCGCGGCCGCCTCGGGGCTGGCCCGCGCCTATCGCGCACGCGGCGAGCGGGCGACGGTGGTCTGCCTGGCGGGCGATGGGGGGACCTACGACATCGGGCTGCAGGCTCTCTCCGGGGCCGCCGAGCGCAACGAGGACTTCATCTACGTCTGCTTCGACAACGAGGCCTATCAGAACACCGGCAACCAGAAGTCCTCCGCCACGCCGTGGGGGGCGCGCACGGCCTCCACGCCCGGCGGCAAGCGCACGCGCAAGAAGGAGATCATGGAGATCATCGCCGCCCACCGCATCCCCTATGCGGCGACGGCCTCCCCGGCGCATCCGGACGACCTCGTGGCGAAGGTCCAGCGTGCGAGCGAGATGAGGGGCACGCGGTTCCTGCTCATCACCTGCCCCTGTGTGCCCGGCTGGGGGATCGGAGACGACGCGTCTCTGCGGGTCTTGCGTCTCGGCGTCGAGTCGCGCGCCGTGCCGCTCTACGAGATCGAGGACGGGACGCGCTACCGGATCACGCATCAGCCCGCCGGGATCCCCGTCGCCGAGTACCTGGGGCCGCAGGCGCGCTTCGCGCATCTGTCGGACGCGGACGTCGCCGCGATCCAG